>Ga0065720_1003084_pt1 | contig 31778 bp, 27 predicted proteins | sample Thericmetagenome_FD_59107 | JGI IMG/M metagenome (GOLD analysis project Ga0065720, IMG submission 59107) | Thermophilic microbial communities from the Joint Bioenergy Institute, California, USA of rice/straw/compost enrichment - eDNA_2 v2... | ecosystem: Engineered > Solid waste > Grass >... | reverse complement strand
CCCGCCGGTCCGCGGCGCAGCGGCGGGCCGACCGCGTGGGCACGGCGCTCGTGCCGATCGTCCTCCTGCTCGCCGCCGGTACGGGCGCGGTCTGGCTCGTCGCCGGGGCCTCGGTGGCGACGGCGGTGGGCGCGGCGGTCGCGGTACTGGTCGCCACGTGCCCGGCGGCGTTCGGGCTCGCCACTGCGATGACGGTGCTCGCCGCCACCGGCCGGGCGGCCCGCGTGGGTGCCCTGCCGGGACCGCGGGCGTGGCAGTCCGCCCGCCGGGTCGACACCGTGCTGCTGCCCAAGACCGGTGTGCTCACCAGCGGCGAGCCCGAGGTCGTCGCCGTCACGATCGTCGAGGGTGCGGACGGCGTCGATGGACCCGGCACCGCACTGGCCGACGTGCTCGCCGTCGCCGGGGCGGTCGAGGCGGCCGGCGCGCACCCGCTCGCTCGGGCCATCACCGCGTACGCCGCGGAGCGCGTGCCCTTCTGGCCCGCGGTGCGCGACGCCGCCGCGCTCCCCGGCGGCGTGTCCGGGGAGACCGGGGCCCGAACGGTCCTGGTCGGCAGCCCCGCGTTCGTCCGCGAGCACGACGCCGCCGTGCCCGATGCGCTCGAGCACGCGATCGCCGACGCTGCCGCGCGGGCGCAGACGCCGGTCGTCGTCGCCTGGGACGGGCAGGCGCGTGCGGTCCTGGCCCTCACCGACCCCGTCCGGCCGGCCGCCACGACCGCCATCGCCCGGTTCCGCGCGCTGGGGCTGGAGCCGGTGCTCGTCAGCGGCGACGCCGAGGGCGTGGCCGCGGCCGTGGCCGCGGAGGTGGGCATCACCCGCGTGCTCGCCGAGCAGCGGCCCGAGGCGAAGGTCGAGCTGGTGCGGGCGCTGCGGGCCGAGGGGCACGGGGTCGCCGTCCTGGGCGACGGCGAGCACGACGCCCCGGTGCTCGCCGCGGCCGACATCGCCATCACCCTGCCCTCCGGCGCCGGCTGCGCGGCCGAGGGCTCCCCCGCCCAACCCGATCTCGGGGCCGCCGCCGAGGCGATCGCGCTCTCCGGTCGCGCCGGCTCCGCGCTGCGCACCATCCTCGCCGGCGCCGCCGGGTACCACGGGGTCGCGCTGCCGCTCGCCGCCGCTGGGCTACTGCCCCCGGTGCTCGCCGCCGCCGCGTCGGTGGCCGCCTCACTGGCCGCCGCCGACTGCGCCCTGCGGCTGCGTCGCGGCTAGGTGATCCGCTCCGGGTGCGTGTAGACGTTCATGCTCCCGCCGCGGACGAACCCGGCCAGCGTGATCCCGGCGTCGTCGGCCAGCTCCACCGCCAGCGACGACGGCGCCGACACGGCCGACAGCACCGGCACCCCGGCCATCGCCGCCTTCTGCACCAGCTCGAACGACGCCCGCCCGGACACCTGCAGCACGCAGCCCCGGGCCGGCACCCGGCCGTGCAGCAGCGCCCACCCGAGGACCTTGTCGACGGCGTTGTGCCGGCCCACGTCCTCGCGGGCGACGAGCAGCTCGCCGTCGGCGTCGAACAGGCCCGCGGCGTGCAGGCCGCCGGTGGAGTCGAACACCTTCTGCGCGGCGCGCAGCCGGTCCGGCAACTCGGCGATCGTGGCAGCCGGGATGCGCAGATCGCCGTCGAGCACGGGGAACGCGGTCTTGGTGCGGACCGCGTCCAGCGACGCCTTCCCGCACACCCCGCACGACGACGTCGTGTAGAAGTTGCGCTCCAGCGACGCCGACGGCGGCGCGACCGACGGTGCCAGCGCCACGTCCAGCACGTTGTAGGTGTTGCGGCCGGTGTCGTCGACCGAGTCGCAGTAGCGGGCCGTGGCCACGTCGTCCAGCGAGGTGATCACGCCCTCGGTGAGCAGGAACCCGTGGGCCAGCTCGACGTCGTGGCCCGGGGTGCGCATGGTGACCGACAGCGGGGCACCGGCCACCCGCAGCTCCATCGGTTCCTCGGCCGCGAGGGTGTCCGGCCGGGTGGTGCGCCTCCCGCCCGGAGCGATCCGCACGACCCGCCGCCGCGCCGTCAGCCGTCCCATGTGCTCACCGTACGTCCGCCGGTCACCCTCCGCCGCGCAGCCGCTGCGCCGCCGCCACGACCACGGGATCGGTGACGGTCCCGGCGTCGACCTCGGCCAGCAGCGCGCGGCGCATCCGGGGCTCCCAGAACATCCGGATGTGCTCGGCGACCGCGGCCGCGGCCTGGTCGAGCGGCTTGTGCCGGAACTGGGCGGCGATGTCGCCGGCGAGGCGGACCGGCGGCGGAACCGTACCGGTCATTCGCCCGCCACCGGGACCGCGGCCAGCCCCGCCTCCGCGCCCCTGCCGCTGGTGATCAGCTCCACCTGCACGGCCGTGACCTTGTACTCCGGGCAGTTCGTGGCCCAGTCGGAGTGCTCGGTCGTCACCACGTTCGCTCCTGTGACGGGATGGTGGAAGGTCGTGTAGCAGACCCCGACCGGCATCCGGTCGGAGATCACCGCGCGCAGCGTGGTCTGCCCGACCCGACTGGACAGCCGCACCACGTCGCCGTCGGAGATGCCGCGCACCTCCGCGTCGTGCGGGTGCAGCTCCAGCACGTCCTCCGGGTGCCAGACGGTGTTGGCCGTCCGGCGGGTCTGCGCACCCACGTTGTACTGCGTGAGGATCCGGCCGGTGGTCAGGATCAGCGGGTACTTGCGGGTGCTGCGCTCCGGCGTGGGCACGTACGGCGTCTCGATGAACTTGCCCTTGCCGCGCACGAACCCGTCCACGTGCATGATCGGCGTGCCCAGCGGGGCCTTCTCGTTGCACGGCCACTGCACGCTGCCCACCTCGTCGAGCTTGGCGAAGCTGACCCCGGCGAAGGTGGGGGTGGTGAGCGCGATCTCGTCCATGATCTCGCTCGGGTGCGAGTACCGCATCGGGTAGCCCATGGCCTGGGCGACCTCGCAGACGATCTCCCACTCGTGCTTGCCGGTGCGCGGTGCCATCACCGGGCGGACCCGGTTGATCCGCCGCTCGGCGTTGGTGAACGTGCCGTCCTTCTCCAGGAACGACGTGCCCGGCAGCAGCACGTGCGCGAACTTGGAGGTCTCGTTGAGGAACAGGTCCTGCACGACGACCAGGTCCATCGCGGCGAGCGCGGCGTGCACGTGCTGGGTGTTCGGATCGGACTGGGCGATGTCCTCACCCTGCACGTAGAGCGCGCGGAACGTGCCGTCCAGGGCCGCGTCGAACATGTTCGGGATCCGCAGCCCGGGCTCGTCGAGGATGGAGACGCCCCACAGCTCGTTGTAGATGTCGCGCACCGACTCGTCGCCGACGTGCCGGTAACCGGGCAGCTCGTGCGGGAACGAGCCCATGTCGCACGAGCCCTGCACGTTGTTCTGGCCGCGCAGCGGGTTCACCCCGACGCCGGAGCGGCCGATGTTGCCGGTCGCCATGGCCAGGTTGGCCATGCCCATCACCATCGTGGAGCCCTGGCTGTGCTCGGTGACGCCCAGTCCGTAGTAGATCGCGGCGTTCCCGCCGGTGGCGTAGAGCCGGGCGGCGGCGCGCACGTCGGCGGCCGGCACCCCGGTCTCGGCCTCGACGGCCTCCGGGCTGTTCTCCGGCCGGGCGATGAACTCGGCCCACTCCTCGAAGCCCTCACAGCGCTCCGCGACGAACTCCTCGTCGACCAGCCCCTCGGTGACCACGACGTGCGCCATCGCGTTGATGATCGCGACGTTCGTGCCCGGGGCGAGCGCGAGGTGGTGGTCGGCCCGGATGTGCGGCGAGCGCACCATGTCGATGCGCCGCGGGTCGATCACGATCAGCCTCGCGCCCTCGCGCAGCCGGCGCTTCATCCGCGAGGCGAACACCGGGTGGCCGTCGGTCGGGTTCGCCCCGATGATCATGATGACGTCCGCGTCGGCGACCGACTTGAAGTCCTGCGTGCCCGCCGACGTGCCGAACGTCTGCTTGAGCCCGTAGCCGGTGGGCGAGTGGCAGACCCGCGCACAGGTGTCGACGTTGTTGTTGCCGAACGCCGCCCGCACCATCTTCTGGACGACGTAGACCTCCTCGTTGGTGCAGCGGGAGGAAGTGATCGCACCGATCGCGCCGGGCCCGTGCTCGGCCTGGATCTCACGCAGCCGCCGAGCCACGAACGAGATCGCCTCGTCCCAGGTGGCTTCGCGCCATTCGTCGGCGATCGACTCGCGCATCAGCGGGGTGAGGACGCGGTCGGGATGGGTCGCGTAGCCGAACGCGAAACGGCCCTTCACGCAGCTGTGGCCCTCGTTGGCGCCGCCGTCCTTGTACGGGACCATGCGCACCAGCTCGTCACCGCGCAGCTCGGCCTTGAACGAGCAGCCGACGCCGCAGTACGCGCAGGTCGTGATCACGGTGCGGGTGGGCATGCCGAGATCGACGACGCTCTTCTCCTGCAGCGTCGCGGTGGGGCAGGCCTGCACGCAGGCGCCGCAGGAGACGCACTCCGACGAGAGGAAGTCGGTGCCGCCGGGGCTGACCTTCGAGTCGAAGCCGCGGCCCTCGATCGTCAGCGCGAGGGTGCCCTGCACCTCGTCGCACGCCCGCACGCAGCGGGAGCAGACGATGCACTTGGACGCCTCGAACTGGAAGTACGGGTTGGAGGTGTCGGTGGGCAGGTCCATGTGGTTGGCGCCGGCGTCCACGCCGGAGCCGTAGCGGACCTCGCGCAGCCCGGTCACCCCGGCCATGTCCTGCAGCTCGCAGTCACCGTTGGCGGAGCAGGTCAGGCAGTCCAGCGGGTGGTCGGAGATGTACAGCTCCATGACTCCGCGGCGCAGCTTCGCCAGTCGCTCGGTCTGGGTGCGCACCACCATCCCGTCGGTGCACGGCGTGGTGCACGACGCCGGGGTGCCCTTCACGCCGTCGATCTCGACGAGGCAGAGCCGGCAGGAGCCGAACGCTTCCAGCGAGTCGGTGGCGCACAGCTTCGGCACGTCGATGCCGGCTTCCTTCGCCGCCCGCATCACCGACGTGCCCGGGGGGACCGTGACCGGGACGCCGTCGACGGTCACCTCCACGGTCGCCGCTCCCGGCCGAGCCGGGGTGCCGTAGTCGGGTTCCTTGAGCAGGCTCATCGGAAGTCCTCCGCGAAGTGCTGCACCGCGCTGCGGACCGGCATGGGGGTCAGTCCGCCCATCGCGCACAGCGAGCCGTCGGTCATCAGCGTGCAGAGATCGTCGAGCAGCACCAGGTTCTTCTCCCGGTCCTGACCGGCGCGGATCTTGTCGATCGTCTCGACGCCGCGGACGGCGCCGATGCGGCAGGGCGTGCACTTCCCGCACGACTCCTCCGCACAGAACTCGAACGCGAACCGAGCCATCGCGGCCATGTCCACCGTGTCGTCGAACACGACGATGCCGCCGTGCCCCACCATCGCCCCGGCCTGGGCGAACGCCTCGTAGTCCAGCGGCAGGTCGAACTGGGACACCGGCAGGTACGCGCCCAGCGGGCCGCCGACCTGCACCGCGCGCACCGGGCGGCCGCTGGCGGTGCCGCCGCCGAAGTCGTTGACCAGCTCGCCGAGCGTGACGCCGAAGGCGGTCTCGACGATGCCCCCGCGGGCGACGTTTCCAGCCAGCTGGAACACGCTCGTGCCGCGGGAGCGCCCGACCCCCAGCTCGGCGTAGGCGGCCGCGCCGTGCGCGAGGATCCACGGCACGGCGGCCAGCGACAGCACGTTGTTGACGACCGTGGGCCGGCCGAAGAGCCCCTGGATCGCGGGGATCGGCGGCTTCGCGCGCACCTGCCCGCGCCTGCCCTCGAGGCTCTCCAGCATCGAGGTCTCCTCGCCGCAGATGTAGGCACCGGCTCCGACGCGCACGTGCAGGTCGAAGGAGAGCTCGGAGCCGAGGACGCGCTCGCCGAGCCAGCCCCGCTCCCGGGCCGCGGCGATCGCGGCGCGCATCGTCGCGATCGCGTCCGGGTACTCGGAGCGGATGTAGATGTAGCCCTCGCGCGCCCCGACGGCGTGCGCGGCGATCGTCATGCCCTCGATGAGGGTGAACGGATCGCCCTCCATGAGCATGCGGTCGGCGAAGGTGCCGGAGTCGCCCTCGTCGGCGTTGCAGCAGACGAACTTCAGCTCCGACTCGGCGTCGAGCACGGTCCTCCACTTGATGCCGGTCGGGAACCCGGCGCCGCCGCGGCCGCGCAGGCCCGACTCGGTGACGACGCCGACGACCTCAGCCGGGGGCAGCGCCAGCGCGGCGCGCAGCCCGGCGTTGCCGCCGTGGGCCTCGTGGTCGTCCGGGGAGAGCGGGTCGACCACGCCGACCCGGGCGAACGTCAGCCGCTGCTGGCGGCGCATCCACTCCAGCTCCTCCACCAGGCCCAGACCCGGCGCGGTGCCGTCGAGCAGGCCGGCGGCGACCAGCCCGTCGACGTCTTCGGGGGCGACCGGCCCGTAGCCGACGCGGCCGTCCGGCGTCTCGACCTCGACGAGCGGCTCCAGCCACAGCATCCCGCGCGACCCGGTGCGCACGACCTCGCCGCCCGCGCGCTCCAGCAGCGCAGCCACCTCGTCGGCGCCGACCGAGCGAGCCGCCGAGTCGCGGGGCACGAACACGCGGGTCATCGCGGCTCCCCCAGCAGCGCGTCGAAGCGTGGCGGGGTGACCCGGCCGTGCAACCGCTCGCCCACCTGCACTGCGGGGCCGAGCGCGCAGTTGCCCAGGCAGAACACCTCGTCGAGGGTCACCGCGCCGTCCGGGGTGGTCTCACCGAACTCGACACCCAGCTGCCGCTTGGCGTGCTCGACGAGCGCGTTCGCGCCGCGGGCCTGGCAGGCCTCCGCGCGGCAGATGCGGACCGTGGTGCGGCCGGGCGGCGTGGAGCGGAAGTCCTTGTAGAAGGTGACGACGCCGTGCACCTCCGCGATCGACAGGTTCAGCCCGTCGGCGATCACCGGGATCACGTCGCGGGGGATGCAGCCCAGCTTCTCCTGCACCGCGTGCAGGACCGGCAGCAGCGGCCCACGTTCCGATCCGTGCTCCGCCAGCGCCGCCCGGGCGCACTCCTCCGCAGCGGTGCGAGGAGGCGTCACGCTCGTCATTGCTCCACTGTCCCAAGCGGAACTGCGCAGGTCAAAGCGCGGGTGCCGATGGTTCGATAAGCGTCGCCTATGAAGGTTCGCCTACGTAACGCGCGACCAGCGCGTCCAGCTGGGTGCGGAGATCGAGCCGCCGCGCGACGTCCACGAGAGCGCGCGCGAGCATGGGCTCCGGTTCCCGTTCGGTGAGCACCAGACCCACCCGGTGCAGCCGCCGCGGCGCCACCATCGGGATCACCCGCAGGCCCTCCGGCACCCCGAACATGTGCAGCCAGGTGTGCGCGATCACGGTCGACCAGCGGCGCGTGGCGACGTGGGCGTAGAGCACCGAGATCGTGTCCGCCTCCACCTGCGGCAGAACGGTCACACCGGCCTCCGTGCAGTTGCGGTCGATGATCCGGCGGTTCTGCATCACCGGCGACAGCAGGCACATCGGGAGGTCCACCAGCTCGGCCCAGCCGATCTCGGACCGGTCCGCGAACGGGCCGTCGGCCGGGGTGAGCAGCAGGTAGCGCTCCCCGTACAGCGGGATCGTGCGGACCGCCCCCAGCGGCTCCCCGTCGACGTAGGTCATGCCGACGTCGAGCTCGAACTCGGCGAGCCCGTGCACGATCTCCCGGCTGGACAACGACTCGATCGACACCGTCACCTGGGGGTGGCGATCGCAGAACGGCGCGGTGAGCAGCGAGGTCACCGTCAGCGCGGTCGGGATCGCCCCGATGCGCAGGGTGCCCGTGAGGCCCCCGCGCATGCTGCGCAGGTCCGCGCGCAGCGCACCCGCGTCGGAGACGATCCGCTGCGCCCACGCGACCGCCCGCTCCCCCTCCGGCGTGAACCCCTCGAAGCTGCGGCCCCGGCGCACGATCTGCACGCCCAGCTCGGCCTCCAGCCTGCGGATCCCCTCCGACAGCGCGGGCTGGGAGACGTGGCAGGCCGCGGCGGCGCGGCCGAAGTGGCGTTCCCGCGCCAGCGCGGCGAGGTACTCCAGGCGGCGCAGCAACATCCGATGATCCTAGGAGCGTCCCCACTACAGCGGCAGCACGCAGGACGGGGCCGGGACCGGGGTCGACCCGATCAGCTTCGCCCGGCCGGTGGCCTGGTCCAGGGCCAGGGCGGTGACCTCGTCGGAGTGCTCGCACGCCACGAGCACGTGATCGCCGACGGCGGCGAAGTGCCGCGGCCACGCGCCGCCGACCGGGGAGTCGGCGAGGTGCACCGGTCCGTCGGCGCCGACGCGGAACACCGAGAGGACGTCGGCCCCGCGCACCGCGACGACCAGCAGCTCCCCCACCACCGCGACGTGCGACGGCTGGTTGCGGCCGCCCGGGGGCGGCGGCGTTCCCGTCGCCGGGACCCGGACCACCACCGTGCCGTCGCGGACGAGGACGAGGCCGTCGTCCAGCTCGGTCGACACCGCCACGGTGCCGTCGGCGAGCACGGCCAGGTGCCGGGGCCCGGATCCCGCGGGCATCCGGACCGGCTCGGCCTCCCGCTCCCCGGCCTCGTCCCGGAACCGGCGCAGCAGGTCCGCACCCAGGTCCGCCACCCACAGCTCGGTGTCGACGGCGGTGGTGCTGTGCGCGTGCGGGCCCTCCTGCCGGTCCGCGTCGGGCCCCGATCCGGCGCCCGGCAGCCGCCGCGGCGATCCGGCGAAGCGGCCGTCGGGGCCGAGCGGGACCACCGCGGCGGTGCCGTCGCCGTAGTTCGCGACCCACAGATGCGCGCCGGCGACCAGGGCGTGGCACGGGTACGAGCCACCGGAGGGGAGCGTGGCGAGCAGCTCGCCGGTCGGTGCGAACGCCGACACCGCGCCGTGCTCGACCTCCGCGACGGCGTAGCGCACCCCGGTGGCCGGGTGGGCGGCGACGAACGACGGCGCCGGTGCGGTGATCACCTGCCGGACGGCGTCGAGCCGGGTGCCGGTGAACCTGGTCTCGAACACCGCGTCGGCGTAGGTGCCGAGCAGGACGGTGCTCACCACAGTGGTCACACCAACCCCAGTTCCCGTGCGCGCAGCGCCGCCTGGGTGCGGTCGCGGGCGCCCAGCTTCGTCAGCACGTTCGTCACGTGGTTCTTCACCGTCCCTTCGGCGAGGAACAGCTGGGCGGCGATCTCCCGGTTGCTGCGTCCCTGCGCGAGCAGCCGCACCACCTCCAGCTCGCGCTCCGACAGTGGGGTGACCAGCGGCTGCGGCCGGGGTGCCGCGTCCGGGTCGTCGGGCAGGCCCGCGATGCGGGCGACGACCTTCGCCGCGACCGACGGCTGCAGCACCGACTCGCCGCGAGCGGCCGCCTGCACCGCCTCGACCAGCCGCGCCGAGCTGACGTCCTTCAGCAGGTAACCGACGGCGCCGGCGCGCAGGGCGGCGAACACCTCGGCGTCGTCGTCGAACGTGGTCAGCGCCAGCACCCGCACATCCGGCTGCTCGGCGCGCATCCTGCGGGTCGCTGCGATGCCGTCGAGCACGGGCATGCGCAGGTCCATCAGCACCACGTCCGGCCGCAGCTCGGCGGCCCGCTCGAGCGCCTCGGCGCCGTTGCCGGCCTCGCCGACCACCTCGACGCCCTCGGCGACGTCGAGCAGCACGGACAGCGCCTCGCGGAAGAGCGCCTGGTCGTCGACGAGCAGGACGCGCACACTCATCCGGGCACCGCCATGCGCAGCGTCGTGCCGGATCCGGGTTCCGAGCGGTGCTCGAGCGTGCCGCCCAGCGCCTCGGCCCGCTCCCGCAGCCCGACGAGCCCGTAGCCGGGTTCGCCGCCGACAGTGCCGCGGCCCTCGTCGTGCACCTCGACGGTCACGGTGCCGGGTGCGGTGAAGTCCAGCCGGACGCTGGCCGCGTCGGCACCGGAGTGCTTGCGCACGTTCGTGAGCCCCTCCTGGACGGCCCGGTAGAGCGCCTCGCTGCGCTCGGGGGCGAGCTCGCGGACGGTGCCGGCCAGCTCCAGTCCGGTCGTGATCCCGGCCGCGGACGCCTCGGCGACCAGTTCCGCCACGGCCTCGGGCAGAGGCGCCCGCTCCCGCGGCTCGCGCAGCGCGGCGATCGACCGGCGCACCTCGGCCAGCGCCTCCCCGGTCTGCTGCTGGGCCTTGGCCAGCACGGCGTCGGCGCGGGCCGGGTCGGCCGAGAGCACGGCGCGCGCGGCCTGCACCTGCATCTGGACCACCGTGAGGTGGTGGCCGAGCCCGTCGTGGATGTCGCGGGCGACCCGGTTGCGCTCGCGCGTGGTCGCGAGCTCCTCAGCCTGGCGGGCGTAGCCGCGCAACTGCCGATGGGCCTCAGCCAGCTCCGTGCGCGCCTGCTGTTCCCGCTGGTAGAGCAGGACGATCACGAGCGTGAACGCGCCGGCGAGGACGGTGCCCGCCGCGGCGCGCAACCCGGCGCCCAGGTCCATCCCGATGTGCATGAGCGGGGCGATCAGCACGATCACCACCGCGGGCACGACCCCCAGCAGCTGCACGGTCTGCGCCACCAGCACGCAGATCAGCAGCGTCGAGCCGGTGCCGGGTTCGAGGCCGAACGCGGCGTAGGAGATCGCGAGCTGCCACACCATGAACGCGATCGCCCACACCCGCCGGTGCCGGTTCGTGTCGAGCCACAGGTAGCCGGCGATGGCCACGACCGTGTACAGCAGGCCGACGCCGGTCGCGTACAGGGCGTCGGGACCCGCGGTGGCCTCGAAGGCGTACGTCAGGAACGCCGCGAGGGTCAGCGCGGCGAGGGGTCGTCTCACGGCGCCAGCCTGGAACGCCGAGCTGGAGTGGTCAACGCAGAACAGGCCGGCGGTTCCGCATGCAAGCAAGCAGCACTGTGGATCCAGCAGCACTGTGGATCCAGCAGCGCTGTCAGTCCAGCAGCACGGACCGCAGGTCCAGCCGGTGGAGCACGCGGTCGGCGGCCTCTGGGTCGGTGCCGGGCTCCCGCCGGGCGGCGAGCACCTCGGCCCGGGCAGCGGCCAGCGCCTCGGCCTGCACCCGCGTGAGCAGGTCCCGCGCCTTCTTGACGGTGGCGAGCCGGGCCCGGTCCTCCTCGGTCTCCGGGTCCCCGCGCAGCAACCCGCCGAAGCGGGCGAACCGGTTGTCCAGAGCCTCCGCCAGCTCGGGCGGTGCCTCGGCGCGGAACTCGGCCAGCGTGCGCAGCGCCGCCTCCCGGGCCCGCCGGGTGATCTCCCGCTCGGCCTGCTCCTCGGCGTCGGCGTCGCCCGCGATCCCGAGCGCCTTGACCAGCACGGGCAGGGTGAACCCGGGCACGAGCAGCGTCGCGACGAGCACGGTGCAGGCGATCAGGACGATCTCGACGCGGGCGGGGAACTCGCTGCCGTCGGCCAGCGCGTGCGGGATCGACAGGGCCAGTGCGAGGGTCGCGAGCCCGCGCATCCCGCACCAGGTCAGCACGACGGCCTCGCGGCCGGTGCGCGGAGCGCCGGTCGCGTCGATCGGCCGCGAGCGGATCGCCACCAGCGCGCCGGCCATCCACACGGCCCGCACCGCGAACACCACGGCGACCACCACGAGCGCGTGCAGCAGCATCTCGCCGAGCCGCTCGCCCGCGGCGTCGACGACCCCGCGCAGCTCCAGCCCGATCAGTCCGAACGCGATCCCGGTGACGAGCAGCTCCACGACGCTCCAGAACGACCGCTGCACCAGGCGCTCGGCCGACTCGTCGGGGCCGACGGAGGAGCGCAGCTGAAGCGCGAGCACGACCACGGCGACGACGCCCGAGGCGTGCACCTCCTCGGCCGCGACGTACACCGCGAAGGGCAGGACGAGGGTGAGCGCGCTGCGCCCGACGGTGTCGTCGACCCGGTCCATCAGCCGGCGGGCGAGCCAGGCCACCACGATCCCGAGGACGATCGCGCCGAGCGCGCCCGCCACGAACGACAGGATCAGCTCGCCCCCGACGAGCGTGTGCCGCTCCACGGTGGCGAGCACGGCGGCCTGGAAGACGACCAGCGCCGTCGCGTCGTTGAACAGGCCCTCGGCCTGCAGCACCGACAGCAGCCGCCGCGGGATCCGCACGCGCCCGGCGACCGCCTCGACCGCGACCGGGTCCGGCGGCGCGACCATCGCGCCGAGCGCCACCGCAGCGGTCAGCCCGATGCCGGGCACGAGCAGCCACGCCGCGCCCGCCACCGCCGCGATCGTGGCCACCACCAGCGCGACGGCCAGCAGCACGATCGTCCGCCAGCGGGCCCGGAACATCGCCCACGACGTGCGCTGCGCCGTCGCGTAGAGCAGCGGCGGCAGGAACAGGGGCAGGATCAGCTCGGGATCGAGGTCCACGCCGTCGGGCAGACCTGGGATCACCGCCACCGCCGCGCCGAGCAGGACCATGAGCGCGGGCCACGGCAGCCGCAGCCGGTCCCCGATGCCCACGAGCACCACCGCGCCGAGCATCAGCCCGACGACGAGAACCATCGCCTCCATCTGCCCATGATCGGGCGCATCCAGCACCGGCCGTTCGGCGGGGTACCTACCGGACCGGCGACTCCACCAAAGGGGTCACCCGGGATAACGCGTCTGTTGCGACACCCCATGTACTTGCGTTGTTGGTGTAGCTTCCGCCTGTTGATCACCGGCCGATCACGCGCGGTTGCCAGATTCGCGAGGCGCCGGTGACCGGCGGTCGATCATGAGGAGGTCAGCCGTTGTCGGTGTCCGCGGCGCGGCCGGGCCACGCACCGATGGGTGAGGTCCCCGCTACGGAAGCGCAGCCGAGACGACGTCGGTTCGGGCCCCGCGAACGCCACGACTTCTGGGTCTTCCTGGCGCTCGCCGGGCCGAACATCCTGCTGATCCTGATCTTCAGCTACCGGCCCGTGCTGCAGAACATCCAGTACTCGATGCTCAACTGGACGCTCGGGTCGGCCAGCGCCACCTGGGTCGGCATCGGCAACTACGTCGAGTTCTTCACCTCGCCGAACACGCTGGACATCCTGCGCGTCACCGCGATCTTCACGGTGGCGACGGTCGGTGGGTCGATGGTCCTCGGGCTGATCATCGCGCTCGCGCTCAACCGGCCGGTCCGCGGCGTCGGGCTGGCCAGGGCGGCGGTGTTCGCGCCCTACGTGCTCTCCGGCGTCGGCGTCGGGCTCGTGTGGCTGTTCATCTTCGACCCGGCCATCGGGATCCTCGGGGTGATCCTGCGGGCGATCGGGCTCCCGGGGCCGGAGTGGTTCCGCGACCCGAACCTCACCCTCGCGATGGTGATCATCGTCTACGTCTGGAAGAACATGGGCTACGCCGCCGTGATCTACCTCGCGGGGCTGCAGGCGATCCCCCGGGACCTGCTGGAGGCCGCCGCGCTCGACGGGGCGTCGAGCTGGCGCACGTTCTGGTCGGTGGTGTGGCCGCTGCTCTCCCCGATCACGTTCTTCCTGCTGATCACGAGCGTGCTCGCCTCGCTGCAGGCCTTCGACATCATCCAGATCATGACCCCGCTGGGGAACGGCACCACCACCCTGATCTACGAGGTCTACCTGCAGGCGTTCGGCCAGTTCAACCGGGCGGGCTACTCCGCGACCGTCGCCGTGGTGCTGTTCGTGCTGCTGGTCGTCCTCACCATCGTGCAGCTGCGGTACGTGGAGAGGCGGGTGCACTACGCATGACGGTCACGCTCCCGAAGCCCGCCCCGCCGCAGGGGCACCCGCTGTCCCCGCGCAACCTGTGGTCGGCTGCGCTCAGCTCGTACGTCGCGATCGTCGTGGTGGTGCTGATCGTCGCGCTGCCGCTGCTGTGGATGGTGCTGTCGTCGTTCAAGTCACCCGCCGAGCTGATCACGACGACGCCGACGCTGTTCCCGGAGTCGTTCGCGCCGACCAACTACGTCGAGGCCGCCAAGCGCATCCCGCTGGTCCGGCTGTTCTTCAACTCGGTGCTGGTCACCGTCATCGGGGCGGGCATCAAGGTGCTGCTGGCGATCATGACCGCGTACGCGCTGGTGTACGTGAAGTTCCCGTTCAAGAACGTGATCTTCGCGGGCATCCTCGTGACGCTCATGGTGCCGCCGCAGGTGTCGATGCTGCCGAACTTCCTGCTGATCAGCCAGCTCGGCGGGGTCAACACCTACTGGGGGATCATCCTGCCCGGGCTGGGCACCGGGTTCGGCACGTTCCTGCTGCGCCAGCAGTTCCTGTCGATCCCGAAGTCGCTCACCGAGGCAGCCGAGATCGACGGCGCCGGCCACTGGCGCAGGCTGTGGCAGATCGTCGTGCCGGTGTCCGCGCCGACGATCGCCACCGTCGCGCTGGTCAGCATCGTCTTCGAGTGGAACGACTACCTCTGGCCACTGATCATCATCACCGACCCGTCGATGATGACGCTGCCCGTGGGGCTCAACACGCTGCGCAACAGCGAGGCCAGCGCGCTCGGTTATCCCCTGCTCATGGCGGGCTCGGTCGCGATCATCGTGCCCGTCCTCATCGTCTTCGTCGCACTCCAGCGCTACATCATCGCCGGGCTCACCCAGGGCGCGGTCAAGGATTAGGGGGAACGACAATGACCGGTTCGATCCGCATGCCCGAACTCGACCGTCGGGGGTTCCTGCGCCTGACGGGCATGGCCGGGGCCGCGGCAGCCGTCGCGGCCTGCGGCGGTCCCACGGTCACCGCGCCGGGCAGCGGCCCGGCGGCCGTCGAGCAGGTCGACTTCACCGGGGTCACCCCGGCCAAGACGATCACCTTCTGGAGCAACAACCCCGGTAGCTCCGGCCCCGTCACCCAACAGATCATCGACGCCTACGAGGCGGCCAACCCGGGGATGAAGGTCAACCTCGTCAACGCCGGGCAGAACTACGAGGAGATCGCGCAGAAGTTCCAGACCGCCCAGACCGGCGGCCAGGTGCCCGACCTCGTCGTGCTGTCGGACGTGTGGTGGTTCCGCTACTACATGCAGCGCTCGATCATCCCGCTGGACTCGGTCATCGAGGCGGTCGGCATCGACCTCAGCGACTACCGCGAGGTCCTGGTGAAGGACTACCAGTACAACGGTGCGCAGTGGGCGATCCCGTGGGCGCGCTCGACCCCGCTCTTCTACTACAACAAGAACCACTGGCAGGCCGCCGGCCTCCCCGACCGGGCGCCGACCACGTGGCAGGAGTTCGCCGAGTGGGCGCCGCGGCTGCAAGCAGCCGATACGGGTGCGCAGCACGCGTTCCAGATGCCCGCGCTCGCCGACTACGCGGGCTGGACGTTCCAGAACAACCTGTGGGGCGAGGGCGGCGGCTGGAGCCGCGATTTCGAGGTCATCTGCGACTCGCCCGAGTCGGTCTCGGCGCTGGAGTTCCTCAAGCAGGCCGCCGCGCCCGGCGGCTGGGCGGGCGTCTCGGCGAAGGACCAGGCCAACGACCTGTCCGCGGGCGCCGTCTCAGCCACGGTGAGCTCCACCGGCTCGCTCGCGGGTGTGCTGCGGACCGCGCAGTTCCCGGTCGGCGTCGGGTTCCTGCCCGGCGGTTCCAAGGTCGACAAGCCGGTGTGCCCGACGGGCGGCGCCGGGCTGGGCATCCCGAAGAACATCCCGAAGGAGAACCAGCTCGCCGCGGCCCAGTTCATCAAGTTCCTCACCTCACCGGAGAACTGCATCCTGTTCTCGCAGGAGACCGGGTACCTGCCGATCCGCAACTCGGCGAACATCGACGAGCTGGTCACCAAGACCCCGCAGGCGAAGGTCGCGATCGACCAGCTGGCCGTCACCCGGCCGCAGGACAACGCCCGCGTCTTCTTCCCCGGCGGCGACGGTGAGATGGCCAAGGCCGCGGCGAAGATCCTCAACGAGCAGGCCGACGTCACCGAGACCATGCAGGCGCTCAAGGCCACGCTGAACAACATCTACGAGACGCAGGTCAAGCCGAACCTGTGAGCCCAGGAGGCCGGGCCGGCCCGCACGTTCGGAGGGTCCCCGCGCCCGCCGCCGGACCTCACCACTGGACAACGAACGGCACTTTCGTCCACTCGGAGTGGACGAAAGTGCCGTTCGTTGCGTACCCGGAGGGGTGCGCACAACGCATCCGGGTGGGCACGGAGGGTGCCGTTCGGCGCTTCGTCCTCACCTGTCGCCCGATGACGCTCCATCCCGGCCCGCTGCGGCGTACAGTCCCTTCCGTCCATGGGAAAGGGTGTCGGGGAAATGCGTGGCGGGGGTCTGGTCATCCGGCTGATCGGACGCATGTGCACCTCCATGTGGGGCTTCACGCCCGACGTCATCCCGGCCATGGTGGCCGAGATGGGCGCGGCGCGGGCGGTGATGTGGTTCGCCGCGAACTTCCCGCGCTTCCTGGTCACGCTGTACGTGCTCGGCCCGATCCGCACCCACCTCGCGGCACTGACGATCTCGCTCTACAACGGCTGCACGTACTGCGCCTACGGTCGGGCGCACGCCCTGGAGCTGATCTACCTGCGGGACGAGGGGCGGCTGTTCCCCGTCGACGCCCGCACGCTGGCGTCGTGGCGCGACCTGTCCCGCCGGGAGCTCACCGTGCGGCTGCGCGGGCTGCTGGAGGAGTCCGGCCTGCACGCCGAGGTCATCTGGGTGGAGCGCACGCTCGCGCTGGTGGCGGGCGACACCGGCCCGATGAACGCCACCGAGGCGCGGATCGCGCACCTGTGCCGCATGGTCGGCACGATGAACCGCATCGCGCTGGCCACCGGCGTCCAGCCGGACGGGGCGCACGACGCGGTGAACAAGGACGACGCCCTCAAGGCGCGGCTGGCGCAGCTGCAGTCGGCGAACCGGTGAGCCTCACGGCTGCAGCGCGATGAACAGGAACGACGCGAACAACAGCAGGTGGATCGCGCCCTGCAGCACGATCGCGGTGCCCTGCAGGACGGTCAGCGAGCCGATGAGGGCCGTGAGCGCGAGCAGCACCACCTCGGTGCCGGACAGACCCAGCAGCAGCGGGTTCTCGAACAACAGCGACGTCACGGCGATCGCGGGGATCGTCAGGCCGATGCTGGCCAACGCCGAGCCGTAGGCGAGGTTGAAGCTGGTCTGCAGCCGGTCCCGCCCGGCCGCCCTGGCCGCGGCGAGCGTCTCCGGCAGCAGCACGAGCAGCGCGATCGCCACACCGACGACCGTCAGCGGCGCCCCGATGGCCCGCACCCCCTCCTCGATCGTCGGCGAGATGGTCTTCGCCAGCCCGACCACCGCCACCAGCGACGCGACCAGCAGGCCGAGGCTGATCAGCGCCGTCCGGTTCGACGGCGGATCGACGTGGCCGTCGTGGTCGAGATCGTCGGCCGAGTCCGGGTCGTCGTCGACGGGGAGGAAGTAGTCGCGGTGGCGCACCGTCTGCACGAACACGTACACGCCGTACAGCACGAGCGAGACGATCGCGGCGAACACCAGCTGGGACGCGGAGAACGTCGGACCCTCCGACGTCGTGGTGAACGTCGGCAGCACCAGGCACAGCGTCGCGAGCGTCACGACGGCCGCGAGCGCCCCGCTGGAGCCCTCAGCCTGGAACGACACCACGTGGTGGCGGATACCGCCGATGAGCAGGCACAGCCCGACGATGCCGTTGCAGGTGATCATCACGGCGGCGAAGACGGTGTCTCTGGCGAGCGACGCCGCCTCCTCGCCGCCGGACGCGCTGATCGACAGGATCAGCCCCACCTCGATCACCGTCACGGCGACGGCGAGGATCAGCGACCCGAACGGCTCCCCCACCCGGTGCGCGACCACCTCGGCGTGGTGCACGGCGATCAGCACCGCCGCCACCAGCACGATCGCCACCACCGCCACGGCCCAACCGGGCAGCTCCCTGCCGAAGGCGATCACCAGAGCGACCAGCGCGACGATCGGGGTGGCGACGGTCCGGAGCGTCAGCGGTGCGTGCACGCCGCCAAGGCTGTCACACGTCGATCACGAATCGGTCGAATCGGGCGATCAGATCGTGCCCGGGCGCGTCACTCGCCGCGCACCATCCGCCGCAGTCTCGGCAGCCGCTCGGCAACCGCCCGCTCCGCGCCCCGGGCGGTGGGCTCGTAGTAGTTCCTCCCGACGAGATCGTCCGGCGGGTACTGCTGAGCGAGCACGCCGGACGGGTCCAGCAGCGGGTGGCGGTAGCCGATCGCGTTGCCGAGCTTCTGCGCCCCGGCGTAGTGCCCGTCGCGCAGGTGCGGCGGCACCGGTCCGACCGCCCCGGCCCGCACGTCGGCCATGGCCTTGTCGATCGCCTGGATCACCGAACCGGACTTCGGCGCGGTGGCCAGGTGCAGGGTGGCCTGAGCGAGCGCGAGCCGGCACTCCGGCATGCCGACCAGTTGGACGACCTGCGCAGCGGCGGTCGCGACCAGCAGCGCCGTGGGATCGGCCATGCCGATGTCCTCGCTCGCGTGGATCATCAGCCGGCGCGCGATGAACCGCGGGTCCTCCCCCGCCACCAGCATCCGGGCGAGGTAGTGCAGAGCGGCGTCCGGGTCCGAGCCGCGGATCGACTTGATGAACGCGCTGATGACGTCGTAGTGCTGGTCGCCCTGCCGGTCGTAGCGCACCGCGGCCTCGGTGACCGCGCGCTCCACCGCCTCGACGTCGAGGGTGGTGCCGTCCGTGCCCGCGACGCCGTCCGCGGCGGCCTCCAGCGCGGTGAGCGCCCGGCGGGCGTCACCGGCGGCCAGCCGGACCAGCGCGTCCTCGGCATCGGGGCGCAGCTCGACAGCGCCGGCCAGGCCGCGCTCGTCAGTCACGGCGCGGCGCAACAGCACCCGGATGTCGTCGTCCGACAACGGCTGCAGCTGCAGGACCAGCGAGCGCGACAGCAGCGCCGAGACGACCGAGAACGACGGGTTCTCCGTGGTCGCACCGACCAGCAGCACGATGCGGTCCTCCACGGCGCCCAGCAGCGCATCCTGCTGCGTCTTGGAGAACCGGTGCACCTCGTCGATGAACAACACGGTGACCTGACCGGACCGATCGCGGCGACGCCGCGCGTCGTCGATCACCGCACGCAGGTCCTTCACCCCGGAGGAGAGCGCCGACAGCGCAACGAAGTGCCGGCCCTCACCGGCGAGCAGCTGCGCGATCGTGGTCTTCCCGGTGCCGGGCGGTCCGTAGAGCAGCACCGACGCCGCCGTGCCGCCCTCGACGAGCCTGCGCAGCGGGGCACCGGGCCGCAGCAGGTGCGCCTGGCCGACGACCTCGTCGAGGGTGCGCGGGCGCATGCGCGCGGCCAGCGGCGCCGTCGCGCCGGGCTGGTCCACGCCTGCTGCGGTCGGCGGCGCCTCGTCGATGTCGAACAAGCCGTCGGGATCCATGCGACCAGCCTGCCAGGGCGGAGATCGTGCCCCGCCCCGACTCCAAATGTCCATATCGTGGGAATCGGTTTCGCATATCGGGACCACGCGTTGCATCATCGGGTTGTCCGACACCCCGGACCCCGTTCTCCGCCCTGCCGATCCAGGACGAGCCCCACCCGCCCTGACGACAGGTGCCTCCGCATGACACTGCTCTCCACCCGGGCCCGGGCCGTCCGCGCCTCGGCCATCCGCGACCTGCTCACCCTGACCGCGCGGCCCGACGTGCTCAGCCTCGCCGGTGGCCTGCCCGCCGCCGACCTGATGCCGCGCGAGCGGATCGCCGCCGCGACCGCCCGCGCCCTCACCGATCCCGCACACCTGCAGTACAGCCCCACGACCGGCACCGACGCCCTGCGCGCCGTCCTCGCCGCGCACGAGAGCGAGCGGCTCGGCCGGCCCGTCCCCGCCGACCGGACGGTGGTGACGACCGGTTCGCAGCAGGCGCTCGACCTGCTCGCACGCACCCTCCTCGACCCCGGTGACCCGGTGGTCGTCGAGGATCCCGGCTACGTCGGCGCGCTGCAGGTGCTGCAGGCCGCAGGCGCCGAGCTGCACCCCGTCCCGCTCGACGAGGACGGGATGTGCGTCGACGTGCTGGCCGACCGGCTCGCCGCCGGGCTGCGGCCGCGTCTGGTGCACACCGTGTCGAGCTTCCACAATCCGCGCGGGGTCACGCTCGCGCCGGAGCGCCGCCGGGTGCTGGCCGGGCTCGCCGACCGGTACGGGTTCCTCGTCGTCGAGGACGATCCGTACGGGCTGCTCGCGTTCGACGGCCGGCCGCCGCGGCCCGTCGCCGCGCACGGTGAGCGGGTGGTGCGGCTGGGCTCGACCTCGAAGGTGCTCGCCCCGGCGCTGCGGGTGGGCTGGCTGACCGGCCCCGCCGAGGTCTGCGCCGGGGTCGAGCGACTCAAGCAGCTCACCGACCTGTGCACCTCCTCGCTCACCCAGGCGATCACCGCCGAGCTGCTCGCCGACACCGCGTGGTTCGCCCGTCACGTGGCACGCGTCCGCACCGCCACCGCCGAGCGGGCCGCCGCGTTCACCGCGGCCGTCGCAGAACTCCTGCCGGGCGTCGAGTCCACCTCACCCACCGGTGGGATGTTCTGCTGGCTGACCTTCCCCGACGGCACCGACACGGCCGAGCTGCTGCCCCGCGCCCTGACCGCAGGGGTGGGGTACGTGCCGGGCGCCGCCTTCGCCGTCCGGGAGGACGTTTCCGCAGGTGGGCACGCCGCCGAGGCGCGCTGCTGCTTCGCGACCTACCCGCCGGGCACGGTCCGCGAGGCTGTGCGGCGGCTCGCCTCCGTCGTGCCGGTCGCTGCGACGTAGGGTCGTTGTCGTGCGGCAGATCCTCGAACTGCTGGAGCGCGACGCCCAGCTCTCCCCCGACACCATCGCGACGATGCTCGACAAGCCCGTCGAGGAGGTACGGGCGGCGATCGCGAACGCGGAGGCGTCCGGCGCGATCCGGCGCTACCGTGCCGTGATCGACTGGGACAAGGTCGACGAAGACCCCACCAGCGAGGAGGTCACGGCGTTCATCGACGTGTCGCTCACCCCGGCCCGCGGGGTCGGGTTCGACGACGTCGCCGAGCGCATCGCCCGCTTCGAGGAAGTCCGCAGCGTCTACCTGGTGTCGGGCACGCAGGACCTGCGCGCGACCGTCACCGGCCGCAGCATCCGCGCCGTCTCCGACTTCGTGTCGCAGAAGCTGTCCACCATCGACCGGGTCCGCTCGACCGCCACGCACTTCGTGCTGCGCACCTACAAGCGCGACGGGGTCGCGTTCACCCCGATCGAGCCCGACCACCGGCTGCGGGTGACGCCCTGATGCGCCCGCTCAACGACGTCATCTCCGCCTGTCCGCCGTCGGGCATCCGGCGGTTCTTCGACATCGCCTCGGAGATGGACGACGTCATCTCCCTCGGGGTCGGCGAACCGGACTTCGTCACCCCGTGGCGGGTGCGCGAGGCCGGCATCTACGCCCTGGAGCACGGCTACACCACCTACACGTCGAACGCCGGGCTGCCCGAGCTGCGCCAGCTCATCTGCGAGGGGCTGAAGCAGCGCTACGGCGCCGACTACTCCTGGCAGGACGAGTGCCTCATCACCACCGGGGTGTCCGAGGGCCTCGACCTCACCCTGCGGGTGCTGCTCAACCCCGGCGACGAGGTGATCGTGCCGGAGCCGTGCTACGTCGCCTACGAGCCGTGCGTCGCGTTCGCCGGCGGCACCCCGGTGCGGGTGGCGACCCGATGGGAGGACGGCTTCGCCATCGACCCGGCCGCGATCGAGGGCGCGATCACCCCGCGCACGAAGGCGGTGCTGCTCGGATCGCCGGCCAACCCCACCGGTGCGGTGCAGCCGCGGGAGGCCCTCGAAGGGCTCGTGCGGCTGGCCGAGGAGCACGATCTCTACCTCGTCTCCGACGAGATCTACGACCGACTCACCTACGTCGGCACCCACACCTGCCTGGGCGCGCTGCCCGGGGCGCGGGAGCGCACGGTGGTGCTCGGCGGGTTCTCGAAGGCCCAGGCCATGACCGGTTGGCGGGTCGGGTGGATCTGCGCGCCGCAGCCGGTGGCCGAGCTCGCCGTGCGGGTGCACCAGTACACGATGCTGTGTGCGCCGCACATCTCCCAGCTCGCCGCCGTGGAGGCGCTCGCCCACGCCGACGACGAGGTCACCGCGATGGTCGCCGACTACGACCGGCGGCGGCGCGTGTTCGTCAAGGGTCTGCGGGAGACCGGGCTGGAGTGCCCCGAGCCGCAGGGGGCGTTCTACGCCTTCCCGTCGATCCGGTCGTCGGGCCTGGACTCCGAGACGTTCGCCGAGAAGCTGCTGCACGCCGAGCACGTCGCGGTCGTGCCGGGCAGCGTGTTCGGCCCGTCGGGCGAGGGGCACGTGCGCTGCTCGTACGCGACGGCGCTGCCGCTGCTGGAGGAGGCGCTGGTGCGGATCGACCGCTTCCTCCGGTCGCTCTGACCGCCGGGTGCACCGGCGAGCGCGACGGCGTTCCCCGACGGTAGCGCTTCGAGCTCGAACCGGATGTGACCGCCGCCCTGCGCCGGGCCGCCCAGCGGGCGGACGCGACCCTGAGCGGCCTGGTGCAGGCCGCGTGGGGCGTGGTGCTGAACGCAGTCACGGCCAGGACACCGTCGTCTTCGGCATGGTCGTCGCCGGCTGGCCCGCCGATCTCGACGGTGTCGAGGAAGCCGTCGGCCTCTTTCTCACCACGATCCCCACCCCGGTCGCGCTCGGCGCCGACCCGACCCGCGGCGATCTCGCCCGCCAGGTGCAGCGACCCAACACCGGCTGCTCGAGCACCGTCCGTGCCGCTCACCGATCTGCACCGCGTCACCGGACACAGCCCGTCGTGCGACGCCCGCGCACCGGTCGCGCGCAGTTCGACCGCCGGTAGTCGGACGTCGACGCAGCGCAGTCTTCGCGCGCCGTTCACAGCCCTGCAATGCGCGCCGGCCACGCTGTCACGGCATGGACGACACCGCGCACCCCGCACCTCCTGAAGCACCCTGCGGCACCACGGCGGACGCTGGCCGCTGCCCGCTCTGCGCCCGCCTCCGCACCCCGGCCGACGTGGCCGGACTCGAGTGGAGCAGCCAGCACGAGGTCGACGGCAGCATCACCTGGATCTGCCCGACCTGCACCCGCGCCCAGCTGTGGCGCATCGAGGCGCTGCTCGCCGTGGCCAGCCCGACGGCGCCGGTCGCGCCCACCGCGCTGCGTCCGGCCGCCTGAGCCGGCGATGTGCACGGCCCCGGGCGGGCGGAGGGGTACGCCCGGGATCACGCCAGGGAGCGGAACGCCGGGAAGACCGGCAAGGTGCCCGGGGTGTCCGGGTAGCGGCGGCCGAGCGCGTCGGCCACCGCCGTGCCGAGCTCGGCCGAGGCCGGGCGCACGTCGGTGGCCATCCGCGCGACCTGCCTCCAGTAGTGCGAGAGCGCCGTGCTGATCCGCGGCGAGCGGGTGGCGTCGGCGCCCACGGTCACGTCCCGCACACGGATCCGGGGCAGCAGCCACCAGGTGCAGAGCCACACCCACAGCAGCTGCGCATCGAGCAACCGCTCCTCCAGGTGCTCCGGGTCGTCGAGTTCGGGCCACACCGGGGCGATCTCGCTCCGCCACGCCTCGAGCATCGCCTCGGCCATCCCGTCGGGCAGCGCGAACGACGCCTCACATCCCGGGAAGGGCACCCGGAAGTAGGCCGCGTCCAGCGCCACGTCGCGGAAGCACCCCCACTCGAAGTCGACGAACCGCACACCCCGGCTGGTGACCAGGTTGTTGTCCGGGCAGGTGTCGGCGGGGCTGAAGGCCCGGTAGCGGGTGCTGCCGAGCAGCCGCACCGTCTCCCGCGCCTCGGCCACCGCCTCGGCCGGCACCGTGACGCCCAGATCCTGCGCCAGCACCTTCGGCAGCTCGGCGAGCGCGACCCGGGCGTCCTCGGCCACCGGGTCACGCCAGGCCCGCTCCCCGAGCCGGCGCAGCAGCGCCCCGAAGTCGTTCTCCCGCCCGGCGGTGGCGGCCTGCATCCGGCCCAGCGCCCGCGCCCACGAGAGCAGGCACCGCTTCGCCGAGTCCGGGTCCGGGCCGAACAGCTTGTCCGCGAGGGTGGAGCTGCGGCCGAGGTCCTCCAGCACGAGCAGCCGCGCCTGCTGGTCGTACGCGATGAGCACCGGGCTCGGCCGGGCGTCCGCCGGCAGCGCCGTGAACAGCTGGCAGCTGGCGACCTCGTAGTGGAACGGATCGGGCCGGTTCGGGTCCGGATCGCCGAGGTAGTGCTTCACCACGAGGGTGCGCGGCAGCGAGAAGGGGTTGCGCGCGACCCGCGCCCTCGCGACGACCGAACGATCGCTGCCCCCGAGGTCCTCCGGATCAGCCAGCACCACCTTGGCGCCAGCGCGGCGGGTGAGAAGCCGTTCACCCGCTGCCAGTGCCGCCAGCACGGGCCGCGGAAACCCGGCGAGGTCGCGAGCCATCGGGCCGACCCTACCGTGAACGTGTCCCGAGCACGGGGTGGCTCCCACCCGCGCAGCCGCCCACTCGGGTGGGCCCGCCCGCGGCGCGCACTCAGAGCAGGCTCAGCTGCTCCCCGGCGACGACGGTGGGTACGAGCTGCTCGGGCGGGCGCAGCTCGCGCACCTGTTTTCGCCGGTCCAGGCCGTGCCGGCGCAACAGCGGCGCGACCCGCGCGGCCAGCATCCGCCGGTAGTCGGGATCGACGTACGCGCCGCGGCGGTACAGGTGCGCGTACGGCTCGNCCAGTTCGGNGTGCTCCTGTTCCAGCCAGCGCAGGAACCATTCCCGAGTTCCCGGACGCAGGTGCAGGGCGAGCACTGTGGCCCCGCTGGCGCCGGCCGCTGCGATCCGGCCGAGCACCGCGTCGAGCGCCTCCTCCGAGTCCGTGAGCAGCGGCAGCACCGGTGCCACCATGACCCCGCACTCGAACCCGGCGTCGGTGATGCGGCGGACCAGGTCCAGCCGCGCACCCGGGGACGGAGCCCCGGGTTCGAGGCTCTCCTGAAGGGCCCGGTCGAGCAGCGCGACCGACACCCCGAGGCCGACGGGCACGTCGGCGGAAGCCGCCACCAGGTCCGGGAGATCACGCTGGAGCACGGTGCCCTTGGTGAGGATCGAGAACGGGGTGCCCGACCGCGCCAGCGCCCGGATGATCCCCGGCATGAGCCGGTAGCGGCCCTCCGCCCGCTGGTACGGGTCGGTGTTCGTGCCGAGCGCGACCTGCTCACGTCGCCAGCGCGGGGACCGCAGCTCCTTCTCCAGCACCCTGGCGACGTTCGTCTTCACGACGATCTGGGTGTCGAAGTCGGCACCGGCATCGAGGTCGAGGTAGGTGTGCGAGTTGCGGGCGAAGCAGTTGTGGCTGATCACCCCCTCGGCCACGAAGTCGCCCGTGCCCGTGGTGATGTCGTACATCGTCATCTCGCGGCCGGTGGCCCGGATCTCGACCACGTCGAGCTCCGGCCCGCCCTCGACCGGTGCGCCGGCGAGCCGCCGCCGGGCGCCGACCGCCGGGTCGACGCAGTGGACCAGCCGCATGAGCTCCGGGACCCCGCCGGCGAGGCGCACCGCTCGGGACCGGCCCGCGAGCTCGACGACGAAGCCGAAGCCGAGCCGGTGCAGCGCGCCGGCGACCCGGCCGAGGACCTCCTCGTCCTCGTGCTCGATCCGCAGCTCGCCGCCGGACACGCTGCCGCGGGCATCGACGCAGCCGGCGAGGAACCCGGCGCACCAGTCGTCGTCGGGATCCAGCGGCCAGCGCGCGATCCCCTCGGGGTCCGGCCGTTGCGCCCGGCGGGCCGGGGCGACCAGCACCATGCGACCGGCCTCGACCCCGGCGACCACCGGCCGAGTGGGCGCGGCCTCCGCGACGGCCGTGTAGTGGTGCGCGCGGCCGAGCGCCTCCAGCGCCAGCCGCTCGGACGGGAACACGGCCGGCCCATCGGAGCGGACGAGCCCGCAGAGGTACCCGCGCCGGTAGGCGGCCGGGTGCGCTCCTCCACCGCGCCCGGAGACGAGGTCGGCGACGAGCCGGCCGAGACCGAGGAGGCGGCTGCCGGCGCGCAGGTGGGGGCGCCGCCCCGACCGGCACCAGCCGGGCGCGACGTGCCGCCAGCCACGGTCGGTGAGGAACCGGTGCTCCCCGCTCGTCACGAGTGCGGTGCCGTCGGCGAGCCGCACGGTGTGGGCCGGCCTGCGGGTCGCCCAGTGAGCGAGCACCGGGGTCGGGACGTACCGCCGGGCCCCGGGCCGCGCGGGATCCGGCTCCGTGCCGAGCACGACGTCGCCCACGCGCAGCTCGGCGATGGGCCGCACACCACCGTCGGCGAGCAGGACGCGTGTGGCCCCGGCCAGGCAGTACACGCACGCGTGCGAGCAGCCCCGGTACGGGTTCACCGTCCAGGTGAACGGCATCCGGGAGGTGCCCGGCACGCGGTTGAGCGCCGAGCGCGCCTCGACCTCGTGGAAGGTGATGCCGGCGAACTCCGGGGGCCGCACCGTGCGCAGGAGCCCGCGCAGGCCGGGGAGCGCGGGCATGTCACCCACGCCGTCGTCGAGAACTTGCTGGCCGCTCCACCGCATAGGTGTAGTCGAACACACGTTCGAGCAGAGTGCAAGCGGGAACCCGATGCCGGCCGGCGACCCCGCGGCTCCGGTGGCCCCCTCCGCCCGACCCGGCCTCCTCGACCGGTTGACAGGATGTGCCCGTGGACGGGCCGGATCCGCAACGGTCGTCCCGGCCCCACCCGGGCCCGGACGGGCCTTCGTCGACCCCTCGGCACGCCGCCCGGCCGGAACCGGGCCGCGGGACGGCCCGGCCGCCGCACCAGCCTCCGCGTCGAGCGCTGCACGAGCCGCCGCCCGCGACCGGTGGTGGCCGCCACCTCCGCGCGGACGAACGCCCGGATGCGGAGTCGTCACCGGAGTTCTACCCGGGCCCGCCGACAACGCGCGCGACGCGACGGACGGACGGCGGCGCGGCTCCGCGGTCGCGCCGGCGGACGCCCGCGGGAGTCCCCGCCGAACACCCGGACCCCGGCGCGGCGGCCACCGGAGACCGGCGGCGCGTCGCCGGGGGCCCACCGCGCGGGCGTAGGCGGGCGGTTGCCGCGCCCGCCCCCGATCGTCACCGCGGTGGGGTGCACGGTCACGGGCACGGCCACGCACCGGCCGCGCCGGCCGGGCGGCGGGTCCGGCTCGCGATCGCGGCGCTCCTGGTGCCGTGCGCACTGGCCACGCTGATCGGTGTGGTGCTGCTGTGGCCGGGCGGTGCCGGGCACAGCGAGCCCGTCGGCGCCGAGGAGCCGGTGCGGGCCACGGTGGTCGCCGCGACCGCTTCGGACTGCGTGGCGGGGTCCGGCGACGGTGCCTGCGCGGGGATCACGGTCCGCACCGCGGACGGGCCGGTGCCCGGTCAGGACCTCCTGCTGGTTGTACCGATCGAACCGGGCACGCCGCGGTTCGCGGTCGGCGACGAGGTGGTGCTGGGCTGGTCGGGGGCGGACCCGAACAACCCGGGTTCGTACCGCATCGCGGACTTCCAGCGCTCGGAGCCGCTGTGGTGGCTGGCCGCGCTGTTCGCGGTGGCCGTGCTGCTGCTCGGCCGGTGGCGGGGGCTCGCCGCGCTGGTAGCGCTGGGGCTGAGCTTCGTGGTGCTGCTGGCGTTCGTGCTGCCGGCGATCCTCGCCGGGCGGGATCCGTTGTCCGTAGCGATCGTCGGGTCGGGCCTGATCATGTTCCTGGTCCTGTACCTGACGCACGGGTTCTCCGCGCGCACGTCGACGGCGGTGCTCGGCACGCTGCTCTCGCTCGCGCTGATCGGCGGGCTGGGTGCGGCGTTCTCCGCCGCGGCCCGGTTGACCGGGCTCGACGATCAGACCACCACCCTCATCGCCTCGCTCGGCACCGGGGTGGACGCGCGGGGGCTGCTGCTGGCCGGGGTGGTGATCGGCGCGCTGGGCGTGCTCGACGACGTCACGGTGACCCAGACCAGCGCGGTGTGGGAGCTGCACGCGGTCGACCCCGCCATGGGGACGCGCCGGCTGTTCGCCGCCGCGATGCGGATCGGCCGAGACCACGTCGCCTCGGCGGTGAACACGCTCGTGCTGGCCTACGCGGGTGCGTCGCTGCCGCTGATGCTGCTGTTCACGCTCTCCGGCCAGCCGCTGGAGGTCATCGCGACGCAGCAGGACGTGGCGACGGAGATCGTGCGCACGCTGGTCGGCAGCATCGGGCTGGTCGCGTCGGTGCCGATCACGACCGGGATCGCCGCGCTGGTGGTGGGGCGCCCGTCAGCCCGCTGAGCGGGCCACCAGGCCGGCCTCCCCGCCGCCGTCCACGTCGACCAGGATCTCCAACCCGGAGAACGCGGCCCTCAGCTCCCCCGCGGGCGCGCGGAACGGGCCGGGGCCGACGCCGACCTCGGACAGCACGGTCACGACCAGCAGACCGCCCGGGGCGAGCACCGCCGTGAGCTGCGGGTACAGGCGCGGATCGCGGAACCGCTGGCACACGACCACGTCGTAGGGGCCGGTGCACCGCGGCGGGAGGCCGTCGTCGAGATCGTGCTCGATCGTGCGCACGCCGGGGGCCGCCGCGGCGGCCAGGCCGACGGCGGACACGTCCACCGCGTCGACCTCGAAGCCGCGGGCCGCCAGCCAGCGCGCGACGGCTCCGCGGCCGCAGGCGACGTCGAGGGCCCGGCCACCGGGCGGGAGCAGGTGCTCGCGACCGCGCAGCAGGTCCGGCGGGTGCGGCCCGGCGTCGTCCGCGGCGGCGTGGCGGGCGTTCCAGCGTTCGGCGTCGCTGCGCACGTGGGCGACGATAGCCGCGGGCGACCGGTGTCAGGCCAGCCGGTTGACGATCTCGTCGACGACGGAGTCCAGCGCGACGGTGTCCTGGTCGCCCGAACTGAGGTCCTTGAGCCCGACGGTGCCGGCGTCCAGGTCGCGGTCGCCGAGGACCAGCGCGTAGCGGGCGCCGGAGCGGTCCGCCGCCTTCATACCGGCCTTCATGCTGCGGCCCCCGTACGCCATGTCGACGCGCACCCCGGCCTTCCGCAGCGCGGCCGCGAGCTGCACCAGCTTGCGCCGGGCACCGTCGCCCAGCGGCACGCCGAACACCTCGACGCGGGCCGTCGACCACGGCTCGACGCCCTCGGCGCGGCATGCCAGCAGCACCCGGTCCACCCCGATCCCGTAGCCGATCCCGGCGAGGTCGGCACCGCCGAGCAGGGACATCAGCCCGTCGTAGTGGCCGCCGCCGCCGATCGCCGACTGCGCACCGAGACCCGGGTGCACGAACTCGAACGTCGTCTTCGTGTAGTAGTCCAGCCCGCGGACCAGGCGCGGGTTCTCCACGTAGCGGATGCCGAGATCGTCCAGGTGCTGCTTGACCGCGGTGTGGTGCTCCTTGGCCGCGGTGGACAGGTGGTCGATCAGCAGCGGTGCGTCGGCGACCATCCTGCGCACCTCGGGCCGCTTGTCGTCGAGCACCCGCAGCGGGTTGACCGCGACCCGCTCCTGAGTGGCCTCGTCCAGCGGCAGCTTGCGCAGGAAGTCCTGCAGCAGCTCACGGTAGGCCGGGCGGCACTCCGCGTCGCCCAGCGAGTTGATCTCCAGTGTGTAGTCGCGCAGGCCGAGCGCGCGGAACCCCTCGTCGGCCATCGCGATGACCTCGGCGTCCAGCGCCGGGTCGTCCACGCCGATCGCCTCCGCGCCGACCGTGTAGAACTGCCGGTACCGGCCCGCCTGCGGCCGCTCGTAGCGGAACAGCGGCCCGGCGTAGCGCACCTTCACCGGCAGCCCGGCCTTGTCCAGGCCGTGCTCGATGACCGCGCGCACGACACCGGCGGTGCCCTCCGGCCGCAGCGTCACGGAGCGGTCGCCGCGGTCGGTGAAGGTGTACATCTCCTTCGTGACGACGTCGGTGGACTCCCCCACCCCGCGGGCGAACAGCTGGGTGTCCTCGAACACCGGCAGCTCGATCAGGGCGTAGCCGGCCCGGTCGGCCGCGGCGATCAGCGTGCGCATCACGTGCTCGAAGGCGATCGACTCCGGCGGCACGTACTCCAGCACGCCCTTGGGGGCGGCGAACCGTCCGGCGCCCGGGGCGCCACTGTCACGGCCGGTCACAGTCCGATCCTCCGATCCAGCTGCACGGCGGGCGCGTCGGTAGGCACGTCGTCCTCGTGCAGGTCCTGCAGGTAGGGGTTGGCCGCGCGTTCCCGCCCGACCGTGGTGGCGGCACCGTGCCCGGGCAGCACGACGGTGTCGTCGCGGCGCGACAGGAACACCTTGCGCAGCGACCCGCGCATGGCCGCCATGTCACCACCGGGCAGGTCGGTGCGGCCGATCGAGCCGGCGAACAGGGTGTCACCGGCGAAGACGATCTCGACACCGTCCTCGGTGGCGCTGGAGAACACCACCGAACCCGGGGTGTGCCCGGGTGCGTGCTCGACCCGCACGGAGAGCCCGGCGAGATCGAGCTCGGCACCGTCGGTCAGCTCGCGCACGTCCGCCGGCTCGCGGAACACGATCCGGCCGCCGAAGACGGCTGTCGCCTGGCGGGACATGCCCTTGGCCGGATCGGCGAGCAGCTCCCGGTCGCCGGGATGGATCCAGGCCGGGATGTCGTGGCCGTCGCAGACCGGGGCGACGCTGAACGTGTGGTCGAGGTGCCCGTGGGTCAGCAGCACGGCCACCGGGGTGAGCCGGTGGCGGGCCAGGGTCTCCTCGAGCGGGTCGACGGCGTGCTGGCCGGGATCCACCACGACGCACGGCCCACCGGCGGCGGGTGCGACGACGTAGCAGTTCGTCCGGAACGAACCTGCGGGGAATCCGGCCACGAGCACCTGTCCAGCCTAGGCTGCGCGGGCTCGCAGGCCTCGGCCCGGTGCCCGGGCCTGCTCGGCTCGATCGCTATCCTCCGGGCCCGTGGCCACCAACCAGATGCGTCGTGAAGCGGCGAAGCGCAAGCTCGAGCGGCAACGGCAGCGACGGATCGAGCGGGCCCGCAGACGCAAGCGGATCGCTGCGATCACCTCTGCAGCCGTCGTCGTGGTGGTGGTCATCGCCGTCGTCATCCTGACGACGCTCCCGTCCGGCCAGGAGGATCCCGGCACCACCGGCGACACGACCACGGCCGCGCTGGGCAACTGCACGTTCACCCCGGACGGGGAGGCCCCGGCGAAGCCCGCGCCCGTCCCGGTGAGCGGGCAGGTGGCGACCACCGGCACCCAGGCCGTCCAGATGCAGACCTCGGCCGGCCCGATCGGCCTCACCCTCGACCGCTCGACCGGCCCGTGCGCGGTCGAGAGCTTCATCAACCTGACCCAGGTCGGCTACTTCGACGACACCCCGTGCCACCGGCTCACCACCGAGGGCATCAAGGTGCTGCAGTGCGGCGACCCGACCGGGCAGGGCACCGGCGGCCCGGGATACACGATCAACGACGAGCCGCCGACGCACCTGCCGCCCGGCCCGACCGCCGGCACCGCCACGTACCCGCGCGGCACCCTCGCGATGGCGAAGACGGCCGCCCCGAACTCGGGCGGCAGCCAGTTCTTCCTGGTCTACGAGGACTCGCCGCTGCCGCCGGACTACACGGTCTTCGGCACGGTCGACGAGGCCGGCCTCGCCACGCTGGACAAGATCGCCGCGGCGGGCGACGACGGCAGCAACGGACCGGGCGACGGCCGGCCCACCACGCAGGTGACGATCGAGAAGGTCAGCCTGATCTGAGGCTGCGGACCGAGGCCAGGGCGCTCAGCTCGCGCTGGTGATCCGGTAGACGTCGTAGACGCCCTCGACGTTCCGCACCGCCTGCAGCACGTGCCCGAGGTGCTTCGGGTCGCCCATCTCGAAGGAGAACCGGGAGACCGCGACCCGGT
>Ga0065720_1003299_pt1 | contig 31796 bp, 43 predicted proteins | sample Thericmetagenome_FD_59107 | JGI IMG/M metagenome (GOLD analysis project Ga0065720, IMG submission 59107) | Thermophilic microbial communities from the Joint Bioenergy Institute, California, USA of rice/straw/compost enrichment - eDNA_2 v2... | ecosystem: Engineered > Solid waste > Grass >... | reverse complement strand
CCGGAGAACCGCAGCAGAGCCGGCGAACCGTAAAGGTGAAAAAAGCCGGTTCAGTCTGAGTCATACTCAACTTCCCACAGCATGAGCCCGTGCGCTTCCGCCGTCGGGCCGGCGGCCAGCCGGTCCCTCGCCGCCAGGATGCGGGGAATGTCCGACGGCAGCCGCTTGCCTTCGCCGATCTCTATCAAGGTGCCGGCGATGATGCGGACCATGTGGTACAGAAAACCGTTTCCCGTGACGTACAGGTGCAAGACGCCGTGCCGCCCGTCCGCCGAATCGGACGGCCCTTCACGCTCGAGGCGAATATCGTAAATCGTGCGGACATGGGAACGCTTGGCCGAGCTTTTGGAACAAAACGATGTGAAATCATGCTCGCCCAAAAAATGGGGCAGGGCTTCTTCCATGGCTTTCAGATTCAGCGGCCGCGGGTGGTGATACCGGATATGGCGGTAAAACACGTCCGGGATGCGGGTGTTTTCGATCGTATAGCGATACGTTTTGCGCTTTGCCGAGCGCCGGGCGTGGAAGTCCAGGGGCGCTTCCTTCGCCTCCCGCACGACGATGTCCGCGGGGAGCCGCGCATTTAGCGCCAGCGCCCACCGCTCGATCGGAATTCTCGATTCCGTCCTGAAGGTGACCGTCTGACCGCGCGCGTGCACGCCGGCGTCAGTGCGGCCGGAGCCTTCCACCTTCACCGTTTCGCCGGTAAGCATATGGATGGCTTCCTGCAGTTTCCCCTGCACCGTAACCCGGTTCGGCTGAATCTGGAAACCGTTGTAGTTCGTTCCGATATAGCTGACGACCAGAAAAATGTTCCTCATCTCACCCTCCGCCAAAACCGTCTTTGCGTTGCCCGTTCCAGCGCACCGGAAGCGGGATCGCCTGTCATCCTCCGCCAAAACCGTCCTTTCGGCGCCCGTTCCAGTGTACCGGAAGCGAGATCGCCTGTCATCCTGCGCAAAAACCGTCCTTACGGCATCCGTTCCGGCACGCCGGAAGCGGAAACGCCTGTCATGCCGTCCCGGGGCGTTCTCGCAAAAAAGAAAAAGGGCTCGAGCAGAATCTCCGCCGATTCTGCCCACCCTTTCCAGGTCCGCTCGTCGTCAAACCCGTCAAGCCCGATCCACCAGTTCCAGGTATACCATCGGAGCCGCATCGCCGCGGCGCGGTCCGAGTTTCAAAATGCGGGTGTAGCCGCCCTGGCGTTCCGCATAACGGGTGGCCAGCTCGGAGAAAAGCTTCTGGATCGCATCCTGCTCTCCGTCAAGCGTCTCCCGGCGCACGAATGCGGCCGCTTGCCGGCGGGCGTGCAGATCGCCGCGCTTGGCCAGCGTAATCAGCTTTTCCGCGATCGAGCGCACTTCCTTCGCCTTCGCTTCCGTGGTCTGGATGCGTTCGTACAGGAACAGATCCGTCACCAGATCGCGAAACAAAGCCTTGCGCGCGCTGGAATCGCGGCCCAGTTTCTGGTATGCCATCGCTTATGCCCTCCTTTGTCTCTTAGCGTGTTTTCAAGATCAATCCGAGCTGCGCAGCGAGAGGTTCAGCTCCGCCAGTTTCTCCTGCACTTCCTCCAGCGATTTCCGGCCCAGGTTGCGCACCTTCATCATGTCTTCCTCGGTCTTGGTGATCAGTTCCTGCACCGTGTTGATGCCGGCGCGCTTCAGACAGTTATAGGAGCGGACGGACAAGTCGAGCTCTTCGATGGTCATCTCGAGCACTTTCTCCTTCTTGTCCTCTTCCTTCTCCACCATGATTTCCGCGTCGCGGGCCTCGTCGGTGAGGCCGACGAACAGCATCAGGTGCTCGGTCAAAATTTTCGCGCCGAGGCTGACGGCTTCGTCGGGACGGATGCTGCCGTCCGTCCACACTTCCAGCGTCAGTTTGTCGTAGTTGGTCATCTGACCGACGCGCGTATTCTCGATCGTATAATTCACGCGGGTGATCGGCGAATAAATGGAATCCACCGGGATGACGCCGATCGGCTGATCGTCGCTCTTGTTGCGCTCCGCGGGCACATAGCCCCTGCCCCGGTTGGCCCAAATGCGCATATGCAAACGGGCGTCGGAGGCCAGGGTGGCGATGTGCAGATCCGGATTCAGGATTTCCACGTCGCTGTCCGTGCGGATGTCGCCGGCGGTCACGACACCCTCGCCTTCCGCGTCGATTTCCATCATCTTCACTTCATCGGAGTGAATCTTGAGGGAAAGACCTTTAAGGTTCAGAATGATTTCCGTCACGTCCTCGAGGACGCCGGGAATCGTCGAAAACTCGTGGAGCACTCCGTCTATCTGAACAGAGGTGACTGCCGCTCCGGGCAGCGAAGAGAGCAGAATACGGCGAAGCGAATTGCCAAGCGTGGTGCCGTAGCCCCGCTCCAGCGGCTCAACGACAAACTTGCCGTATGTGCCGTCTTCGCTGATCTCCGCGATTTCGATCTTCGGCTTTTCGATTTCAATCATGGGTCGAACCTCCTTCGAAACGTCGTACCCGTCATGCTGGCGTCAGCAAAGCAATGTAGTATGCCTAACCTTCACCATCATTATTCACAAACGGAAGAGTCATTTATACTCCATGCTGATCCGCGCACGCGCCGCAGGGCGCGTGCGGCCGTGCTGAACCTACACACGGCGACGTTTCGGCGGACGACAACCATTATGCGGAATCGGAGTGACGTCTTTGATCAGGCTGACTTCGAGCCCCGCGGCCTGCAGGGATCGAATCGCCGCTTCACGGCCGGCGCCGGGGCCTTTGACCATAACCTCAACGGTTTTCATGCCGTGTTCCATCGCCGCCCTGGCGGCAGCTTCAGCGGCCATTTGCGCTGCGTACGGGGTGCTTTTGCGGGAGCCTTTGAACCCGAGATTGCCGGCGCTTGCCCACGTGATCGCATTGCCGTGCGGATCGGTGATGGTGACGATCGTATTGTTGAAAGTGGAGCGGATATGCGCCACACCGCTTTCCACGTTCTTGCGGTCGCGGCGTTTCGTGCGCGTCGTTTTCTTCGCTTTAGCCATGGAGTGTCAACCTCCTTCCTTATTTCTTCTTGTTCGCTACCGTACGGCGAGGCCCTTTGCGCGTACGGGCGTTCGTTTTCGTGCGCTGGCCGCGCACCGGCAGGCCTTTGCGGTGGCGAATGCCCCGATAGCAGCCGATATCGATGAGCCGCTTGATGTTCATTGCGATCTCGCGGCGCAGGTCGCCTTCAACTTTGACCGTTTTTTCGATCGTTTCGCGCAGCCTGCTCACTTCATCCTCGGTCAAATCGCGCACGCGCGTATCCGGATTGATTCCGGTTGCGGCGAGAATTTTCTTCGAGGTTGACCTTCCGATGCCGAAAATGTACGTCAGGCCGATCTCCACCCGTTTTTCGCGGGGCAGGTCGACTCCGGCTATGCGTGCCATCCCGACAGCACCTCCTTAACCTTGTTTTTGTTTGTGTTTCGGATTCTCGCAGATGATCATGACCGTGCCTCTGCGGCGAATCACTTTGCATTTTTCGCAGATCGGTTTGACTGACGGTCTTACCTTCATCGTGATTACCTCCCAGGTTCCGGGAACGGCGGTTTCCTTATTTGCGGTAGGTGATCCGTCCCCTTGTCAGATCGTAGGGCGAAAGCTGGATGACCACCTTGTCCCCGGTCAAAATTCGGATAAAATGCATGCGGAGTTTTCCCGACACATGGGCGAGGACCTGATGCCCGTTCTCCAGTTCCACCTTGAACATCGCGTTCGGCAAAGGTTCGATGACCGTGCCTTCCACTTCAATGACATCTTCCTTGGCCACTGTTATTCCTCCTTCCCTTCCGGCTTGGTTTGCGTTTCGCTATCCGTTTCGGATTCCGCAAATTTGCTCAAGGCATAGCGGATTTTCCCGTTGGTGACACGTCCGGTTTCACGAATGCTGTCGGCGACTTCGCGGCTGATTTCCCCGGTGACTTGCAAATGCAGGATGTTCTTTCGCTTTGGCCGGTCGAATTTTCGCTTGTCGCCGTCGGCGATCCAGACATACCGGTCATCGATCTTGCCGATGATCACCGCGTACCGGCCCCGTTCCCTGCCGCTCTTCACTTTGACGATCTGACCGGGCTCCACGCCTGATGTATCCCTCATCATACCGTCACCTGCCGTCAGATCCGGGTTAGTATCTCATAGCCGTTCTCCGTCACGACCACCGTATGCTCAAAGTGGGCGCACAGCGATCCGTCGACGGTTACGACCGTCCAATTGTCTTCCAACGTGCGAACGTAACGCTCACCTGCATTCACCATCGGTTCTATCGCCAGCGTCATCCCCGGCTTCAGCCGCGGCCCGCGGTCAGGCTGGCCGTAATTCGGGATCTTCGGCTCTTCGTGAAGTCGCTCGCCGATCCCGTGCCCGACCAATTCGCGCACGACCGAAAAACCTGCCGCTTCGACTTCGCGCTGAATGGCGTGGGAGACGGTATAGAGCCGGACATCGGGCTTGATCTCGGCCAGCCCCTTGTACAGCGCCCGCTCCGTCACCTCCAGCAGTTTGCGGGCGGTGTCGGAGACGTCGCCGATGGGATACGTCCAGGCCGAGTCGCCGTGATACCCCTGATACTGCGCGCCGATGTCGAGACTGATGATGTCTCCCTCCATCAGCTTGCGGGGACCCGGTATGCCGTGCACCAGCTCATCGTTGACCGAGGTGCAAATGCTGCCGGGAAATCCGTTATATCCTTTGAAGGAAGGAACAGCGCCCCGGCTGCGTATATACTGCTCGGCGATGCGGTCCAGTTCCGCCGTCGTTATGCCCGGACGGAGTTCCCGGGCGAGCAGCCGATGCGTCTCGGCCACGATACGGCCCGCTTCGCGCATATACGCCAGTTCCGTTTCGGTCTTGCATATAATCATTCGGAATGCCCTCGCAATATTCCGGAAATCGCGGAAGTCACCTGGTCGATGCCCTGCTCTCCGTCAACCTCGCGCAGCAAACCCCGGTCCCGATAGTAATCCAGAAGCGGCGCCGTCTTGTTCATGTACTCGTCGAGGCGCGTGCCCACTTTTTCTTCCGTATCGTCCGACCGCTGGTACAGTTCGCCGGAGCATCTGTCGCACACGTTCGGCTTGGCCGGCGGGTTGAACAGCAGATGGTACGTGGCGCCGCAGGACTTGCAGATGCGCCGTCCGGTGAGGCGGGCCATGAGCAGGTCGCGGTTGACCTTAAGGTTGATGACGTGATCCACTTTCCGGCCGCTTTCTTCCAGGATGCCGTCGAGCGCTTCCGCCTGCGAGATGGTGCGCGGGAACCCGTCGAGAAGGAACCCGGTTCGGCAATCCTCCTGCGCAAGCCGCTCCCTGACGATGCCGATGGTGACGTCGTCCGGCACCAGCAGTCCCTGGTCGACGTACGATTTGGCCTTCACGCCGAGCGGCGTGCCGTCGCGCATCGCCGCGCGGAAGGCGTCGCCCGTCGAGATGTGCGGTATGCGAAACCGGCTCACGATCCGTTCCGCCTGCGTCCCCTTCCCCGCACCCGGAGGACCCATGAAAATAATGTTCAACTGGCTAATCCCCTCCTTCGCGCGGGCGCTATCGGTTGATAAAACCCTTGTAATGCCGTTTGACCAACTGGCTTTCGACCTGCTTCATCGTGTCGAGGGCAACCCCGACGACGATGAGGAGCGATGTGCCGCCGATTTGCACGGTAGCCGGGAGTCCGGCAAGGCCGCCGAAGAAGATCGGCAGAATCGAGACGGCAGCCAGAAAGATCGCGCCTGCCAGTGTGATCCGCGTCATCACGCGCGTCAGGTAAGTGGCCGTCGTCTTGCCGGGCCGGATGCCCGGAATGTATCCGCCGTTTTTCTTCATCTGTTCCGCCATCTGCACCGGGTTGATTTGCACAAAGGTGTAGAAGAAGGTGAACCCGATGATCAGCAGCACGTAAAGCACCATGCCGAAGGCGGCCTGGTAGTTGATGTTGTTGATGATCCAGTCCGCGACCGGGTTTCCGCGCCAGAAGCTGGCCACCGTCTGCGGGAAGATCAAAAGCGACAAGGCGAAAATGACCGGAATGACCCCCGCCGCGTTGACCCTCAGCGGAATATGGGTCGATTGTCCGCCGTACATTTTCCGCCCCACAACCCGCTTGGCGTATTGCACCGGTATTTTTCTGACGCCCTGCTGAATATAGATGACACCGGCGACGATCACGACGACCGCGAGGGCGATCAGCACGATCTTGGCGATGCTGAAAAACAGCGTGCCCGTCGCTTCGGCGCCGAATTCGTTGACCAGAATCTGGTTGATGCCCGTCGGGATTCCTGCGACGATCCCGGCGAAAATAATGATGGAAATGCCGTTGCCAATGCCGTACTCGTTGATCTGCTCGCCGAGCCACATCAGGAACGCGGTGCCCGCCGTGAGCACGATGGCAATCAGCGTGTAGGTGGTGAAGCTCGCGTCAATGACGAAGTCGAAATTGTACAGGCGGTTAAATCCGATCGCCATCCCATAGGCCTGGATAAGGGCCAGGATGATCGTCCCGTAGCGGGTCACCTGCGCCAGTTTGCGCCGGCCCGCTTCGCCTTCCTTCGCCCACTGCGCGAATTTCGGGATAACGTCCATCGTCAGGAGCTGCACGATAATGGACGACGTAATATACGGCATGATCCCCATCGCGAAGATGGAGAAATTAAACAAGGCGCCGCCGGTAAAGGTGTTCATCAGGTTGAACACGTCGTTGGTCCCGGTTTCCGTCACCATCGCCAAAAGCTCCGTGTCGATGTTCGGAACCGGGATGAAAGCGCCGATCCGGTAGACAATCAGCACGCCCAGCGTAAACAGGATCTTCTTCCTGAGATCGGCCACTTTCATGATGTTGGAAAGGGTATTGAACATTAGATCACCTCGGTTTTACCGCCGGCAGCCTGAATTTTTTCCACCGCGGATCGGGAGAACTTGTTCGCCTTGACGGTGAGTTGCACCTTCAGTTCACCGTCACCGAGAATTTTAATGCCGTCCTTCGGATTTTTCACCAGACCGGATTCGATCAGCGTCTCCGGGGTGACTTCCGAGCCGGCTGCGAATCGGTTCAGTTCTTCCAAATTCACGATGGCGTATTCTTTACGGTGGATGTTCGTAAAGCCGCGCTTCGGCAGACGCCGGTAGAGCGGGTTCTGGCCGCCTTCGAATCCGGGACGCACGCCGCCGCCGGAACGGGCCCATTGCCCTTTGTGGCCGCGGGTCGACGTTTTGCCCATTCCGCTGCCGATACCGCGCCCGACGCGCTTCTTCGCATGCCGCGAACCCGGAGCCGGCTTCAGCTCATGGAGTTTCATTGCCGCACCTCCTGTACGCTCTTTTATACTTCTTTAACCTCAACCAGGTGCGATACCTGGGTTACCATTCCGCGAATGGCCGGATTGTCCTGACGGACGACGGATTGGTTCAGCTTGCGAAGGCCCAGCGCGCGAACCGTCTTCCGATGCGTCTCGGGACGTCCGATCAAACTGCGTTTGAGGGTGATTTGCAGTTGTTTCGCCATCAATGATCCCTCCCAAATGTTAAGGCAGCCGCGACGCGGGCGGCATCGCCGGATTGCCGGGAAGCCGGGCAATCTTAATATTTCCTGAGCGCAAAATCTTCAACCGATTTGCCGCGCAGTCTGGCGACTTCCTCCGCTTTTTTCAGGCGGGACAGCCCCTCGATGGTGGCATGCACCATATTGATCGCGTTCGAGGAGCCGAGCGATTTGGTCAGGATGTCGCCGATGCCGGCCAATTCCAGCACCGCGCGCACCGGTCCGCCGGCGATGACACCGGTACCCTGCGAGGCCGGTTTCATGAGCACCTTGCCGGCGCCGAAATGCCCGATCACTTCATGCGGAATCGTCGTTCCGACGATCGGCACTTCGATCATGTTCTTCTTCGCGTCTTCAATGCCTTTGCGGATCGCGTCCGGCACTTCGGAAGCCTTGCCGAGCCCGGCGCCGACCCGTCCGTTGCCGTCACCGACCACCACAAGGGCGCTGAAGCTGAACCTGCGGCCGCCTTTGACGACTTTGGCGACGCGGTTGATGTGAACCACTTTCTCCGTCAATTCCAATGTGTTGGGATCTGCGCGCAAATTTTAAAACCTCCCTTGTCTGAGAATGCCGGTCAAAATTCGAGCCCGCCTTCGCGCGCCGCTTCGGCCAGCGCCCGAACTCTGCCGTGATACATATATCCGCCGCGGTCGAAAACGACCTTTTCGATGCCTTTGCCTTTAGCCCGCTCCGCGATCAGTTCGCCGACCTTGCGGGCCGCTTCCACCGTGCCGCCGCTTTTCAGTTCTCCGCGCAGCGATTTGTCCAGCGTCGACGCCGCCGCGAGGGTGACGCCCTTGGTGTCGTCGATGATTTGAGCGTAAATATGCTTGTCGGAACGGAAAACGCTCAGTCTCGGCCGCTCCGGCGTGCCGCTGATCTTCTTGCGGATGCGCAGATGGCGGATGAGGCGGGCTTTGTTCCGGTCCCCTTTGTTGATCATGCGAGAATTTCACTCCCTTCGGATGCGTTGGCCTTACGCGTAGGCTTCATGCGCTTCGAAACGGCCTGTCATGAGGCCGCTCCCGCGCGCTTTATTTCTTCTTGCCGGCCTTGCCTTCCTTGCGCAGAATGCGCTCGCCCTCGTACTTGATGCCTTTGCCCTTGTACGGCTCCGGCTCGCGCACGGAACGGATTTTGGCCGCCGTTGCGCCGACAAGCTCCTTGTCGATGCCTTTGACGATGATTTTGTTTTGGGACGGCACTTCGAATTCGATGCCTTTTTCCGGGACGATCTCCACCGGGTGCGAATAGCCGACGTTCAGCACGACTTTCTCCCCGGATTTGCTTGCGCGGTAGCCGACGCCGACCAGTTCCAGCGATTTGCTGAATCCTGCCGTCACGCCGTCGACCATATTCTGAATGACGCTGCGGGTCGTTCCGTGCAAGGAGCGGTGCAACTTGTTGTCCGAGGGGCGTTCCACCCGGACCGAACCTTCCTCCACCGTCACTTTCATATCCCGGTGTAACTGCCGGGTCAGCGCGCCCTTCGGTCCTTTGACCGTAATGACGTTGCCGTCCACTTTCACTTCCACGCCGCTTGGCAGTTGGATCGGTTTGCGACCTATGCGGGACATGGTACACCTCCGAATCTTCGTTTCTGTTCACACCTCATTACCATACGTAGCAAATCACTTCTCCGCCGGTATTGGCCTGGCGGGCTTCCTTGTCGGTCATGACGCCCTTGGAGGTGGAAATGATCGCGCAGCCGAGGCCGCCGAGCACCTTCGGCACTTCCGACGCTTTCGTGTAAACGCGGAGTCCGGGTTTGCTGATGCGCTTCAGGCCGGTGATGACGCGTTCATTGTTCGGGCCGTATTTCAGGAAAATCCGGAGGATTCCCTGCTTGTTGTCCTCAATATATTCAGCGTCACGAATGAAGCCTTCCCGCTTCAAGATTTCGGCAATCTCCCTTTTCATCTTCGAGGCGGGCATTTCCACCATTTCGTGACGAACCGTATTGGCATTGCGGATGCGCGTCAACATATCCGCGATCGGATCAGACATTACCATTTGACGTACCTCCTTCCCGAAGCGGGCATTTTACCAGCTTGCTTTTCTCACGCCAGGGATCTGGCCTTTATATGCCAATTCACGAAAACAGATTCTGCAGATTTTGAATTTGCGCAGCACGGCATGCGGACGTCCGCATCTTTCGCAGCGGGTATAGGCCCGAACGGCGAATTTCGGTTTGCGCTTCTGCTTGATGATCATCGAAGTTTTGGCCACTTTCGCATCACACCTCCGTTTTTACCGTCTCTTACGACCTGGCAAACGGCATGCCGAGCCCGGCCAGCAGCTCGCGCGACTCCTCGTCGGTTTTCGCCGTCGTGACGATCACCACGTCCATGCCGCGCACTTTGTCCACCTTGTCGTATTCGATTTCCGGGAAAATGAGCTGCTCCTTCAGTCCGAGCGTATAGTTGCCGCGCCCGTCAAACGACTTCGGGGATATGCCCTGGAAGTCTCTGACGCGGGGCAGCGCCACATTGATCAGTTTGTCGAGAAAATGGTACATTCTTTCTCCGCGCAGCGTCACCTTGACGCCGATCGGCATGTTCTCGCGCAGCTTGAACCCGGCGATCGACTTCTTGGCCCGCGTGACTACCGGCTTCTGGCCGGAGATGGCGCGCAGATCCTCCACAGCCGAGTCGAGCACTTTGGGGTTGCTCACCGCTTCGCCCACGCCCATGTTGATGACCACTTTCTCCACCCTCGGCACTTGCATTACCGATGTATAATTGAACTTCTGCATCAGCGCAGGGGTAATTTCGTTCAGGTAACGTTCCTTCAACCTTGCGGCCATGCTTGATATGCCTCCTTTCCGCCAACTTTTCGTCAATCGATGATTTCCCCGGATTTCTTGGCGTACCGCACCTTGCGGCCGTCCTCCAAAATTTTGTAGCCGATCCGGGTCGGAGCTCCGGTTTTCGGATCAATGAGCATGACGTTGGACACATGGATCGGCGCTTCCTTGGTCAAAATTCCGCCCTGCGGATTCGCCTGCGACGGCCTGGCGTGCTTCTTCACCATGTTGACGCCTTCCACCAGCACCCGGTTCTCGCGTGGAAAAGCGGCGATGACGCGTCCTTTTTTGCCTTTATCCTTGCCGGTGATGACGATCACCGTGTCGTTCTTCTTGACGTGCAGTTTGTTGTTGTAGGATTCCTTGATCTTCTTCGTTCTGGGCACTTCCGTTCCACCTCTCTTCGCTTGGGAATGCTCAGGTTCCTTGCTGACCCGGCGTCCGCGCTCAGATCACTTCCGGCGCCAAGGAGATGATTTTCATATAGTCGCGGTCGCGCAACTCCCTCGCCACCGGACCGAAAATCCGCGTGCCGCGCGGCGATTTGTCTTCCCTCACCAGTACGGCCGCATTTTCGTCAAAGCTGATATAGGATCCGTCCTTGCGGCGGGTGGGACGGCGAGTGCGGACGATGACCGCCTTCACGACGTCGCCCTTCTTGACAACGCCCCCGGGTGTTGCATCTTTCACGGAACAGATAATGAGATCGCCGATCCGTCCGACTCTGCTGCGGCCGCTGCCGCCCAGCACCCGGATGCACATCAGTTCCTTCGCGCCGGAATTGTCGGCTGCTTTCAGACGTGTAAATGGTTGAATCATACGGATATACCCTCCTTCCGGGATGCTTTCTCGCTAACGAGAACGTTAAACCGTAACCGCTCTTTCCACGATCTCGACCAACCGCCAGCGCTTCTCCTTCGAGAGCGGGCGAGTTTCCATGATGCGCACGGTGTCGCCGATTCTGGCTTCATTGTTCTCGTCGTGGGCTTTGAATTTCTTCGTGTATTTGATCCGTTTTTGGTAAAGCGGGTGTTTCTTGTAGGTTTCCACAGCGACGACGATCGTTTTGTCCATCTTGTCGCTGACCACTTTGCCAACCTGTTCTTTACGCCTTCCGCGTTCTTGGCTCATCGGATGACCTCCTCTCGATTAGCTGATCCCGAGCTCCCGTTCGCGCAGAACGGTTTTGGCGCGGGCGATTTTTTTGCGGATGTCGCGAATTTGCGCCGTATTGTCCAGTTGGCCGGTGGCCAGTTGAAAGCGGAGATTGAACAGCTCTTCCTTGAATCCGTTGATCTTCTGTTCGATCTCGGCCGTTGTCAGGTTCCGGAATTCAGAAGCCTTCATTCTGCATCACCGCCCAAATCTTCTCTTTTCACAAACTTCGTTTTGATCGGCAGCTTGTGGGAAGCAAGGCGCATGGCTTCGCGGGCGACTTCTTCGGGTACACCTGCCAGTTCGAACAAAATTTTGCCCGGTTTCACGACGGCGACCCACTTTTCCACGTTCCCTTTCCCGCTGCCCATCCGCACTTCGAGGGGCTTCTGGGTAACCGGCTTGGACGGGAAAATCTTGATCCACACCTTGCCGCCGCGCTTGATATAGCGGGTCATGGCAATCCGCGCGGCTTCGATTTGACGGTTGGTAATCCATGCCGGCTCCAATGCTTTCAATCCGTATTCGCCGAAGGCCACTTCCGTGCCGCCCTTGGCCTTGCCCGCGAGCGTACCGCGCTGTTCCTTGCGGTACTTGACGCGTCTAGGCATTAACATGACTCAGCCCTCTCCTTCCGATTCCGATTTTTTCTTCGCAGCCGGAAGCACTTCTCCGCGATAGATCCATACTTTAACGCCGATCCGCCCGTAGGTCGTGTGGGCTTCGGCCGTGCCGTAGTCGATGTCGGCGCGAAGCGTATGAAGCGGAACCGTTCCTTCGCTGTACCCTTCGCTGCGGGCGATTTCCGCTCCGCCCAGCCGGCCGCTGACCAGGGTCTTAATGCCCTTGGCGCCGGCGCGCATGGTGCGCTGAATCGCCTGCTTCATGGCGCGGCGGAACGATACGCGGCGCTCCAGCTGCTGCGCGATGCTTTCCGCCACCAAAATGGCGTCAAGATCGGGGTTTTTGATTTCCGCAATGTTGATGTGCACTTTCTTGTTCGTCATGTTCGCGATTTGCGAACGGATCACTTCCACTTCCGCGCCGCCCTTGCCGATTACCATGCCCGGCTTGGCGGTGTGGATGGTCACGTTGACCCGGTTTGCCGCACGTTCGATTTCAATGTGGGAAACAGCAGCATCCTTCAATTTTTTCTTCAGGTAATCGCGAATTTTAAGGTCTTCCAGGAGCAGCGAGCCGAAATCTTTTTCGGCATACCACTTGGATTCCCAATCGCGAATGATGCCAAGTCTGAGACCGACGGGGTTTACCTTCTGACCCACTCATTTGCCCTCCTTATTTTTCGGATACCACCAGCGTAATGTGGCTCGTGCGTTTGTTGATCCGGAAAGCGCGTCCTTGCGAGCGCGGCTGATACCGCTTCATGATCGGCCCTTCGTTCACGTAGGCCTGGGTGATCTTCAAGTTGCCGGGGTTCAACTTGTAGTTGTGTTCGGCGTTGGCAATCGCCGAGTTCAGCAGTTTCTCGAGAACCGCCGATGCCGCCTTGGGCGTATGCCTCAGGATTGCAATCGCTTCGCCGACGTCCTTGCCGCGGATCAGGTCAACGACGAGTCTCACTTTGCGCGGGGAAATCCGGACGTATCTGGCGTGAGCTGCAGCTTGCATCTATTGTGACCTCCTCTCAACAGTGCGTGTCAAAGACCGGCTGCGGGGCGCGTTATCTCTTGCCCGTTTTCCGGTCATCGTCGGTGTGGCCCTTGTATGTGCGGGTCGGCGCAAACTCGCCGAGCTTGTGTCCGACCATGTCTTCCGTGACATATACGGGAACATGCTTGCGCCCGTCGTACACGCCGAAGGTATGTCCGACAAATTGCGGAAAAATGGTGGAACGGCGCGACCACGTCTTAATGACGGCTTTCTTGCCGCCCTTGTTCATTTCTTCCACCTTTTTAAGCAGATACGCGTCGACAAACGGGCCCTTTTTCAGACTGCGTCCCATGGATCTGCCCCCCTTCCTCCTGACTGAAGTTGTTCACGGAGCGATCACCCGTCATTTGCGGCGACGGACGATGTACTTGTCGGACTGCTTGCCGACCTTGCGCGTTTTGGCGCCGAGCGTCGGCTTGCCCCACGGCGACATCGGCGACTTGCGGCCGATCGGCGCGCGTCCTTCGCCGCCGCCGTGCGGGTGGTCAACCGGGTTCATGACGGAACCGCGCACGGTCGGACGTCTGCCGAGCCAGCGGGAGCGTCCGGCTTTGCCGATCTTGATCAGCTCGTGGTTTTTGTTGCCCACGGAACCGATCGTGGCGCGGCATGTCTTCAGCACTCTGCGCATTTCGCCGGAGGACAGGCGGATGACGACGTAACGTCCTTCCTTGCCAAGCAGCTGCGCTTCCGTTCCTGCGGCGCGCACCAGTTGGCCGCCTTTTCCGGGCTTGAGCTCGATGTTGTGGATCGTCGTGCCGACCGGAATGTTCTCCAGCGGCAGGGCGTTGCCCACCTTGATGTCGGCATCCGGACCGGACATGATCGTGTCGCCCACTTTAAGCCCTTCCGGCGCGATGATATACCGCTTTTCACCGTCGGCGTAGTTGATGAGCGCGATGTTGGCGGTGCGGTTCGGATCGTATTCGATCGTGGCAACGCGTCCGGGTATTCCGTCCTTCGTGCGCTTAAAATCGATGATGCGGTATTTGCGTTTATGGCCGCCGCCTTGATGGCGGGTCGTGATTTTGCCCTGGTTGTTGCGTCCCGCTTTCTTATGCAGCGGCGCAAGCAGCGACTTCTCCGGTTTGTCCGTCGTGATTTCCTCGAACGTGGAAACCGTCATATGGCGACGGCTCGGCGTCGTCGGCTTGTAGGTTTTGATCGACACTTCGATTCCCTCCTGCTTGGAACCGGCTTAAGACACCGGCGAATTTCATCCCTGCTGCACCGACTCGAAGAATTCAAGCGGCTTGCTGTCCTCGCTCAAGGTTACAAACGCTTTTTTCCATTCCGACGTATAGCCGGAGAAGCGTCCGTAACGTTTCGGCTTGGCCGGCACGATCATCGTGTTGACCTTCGTCACCTTGACTTTGAAGATCTGTTCGACCGCCTGCTTGATTTCCTTCTTGTTGGCGCGCTTGTCGACTTCGAAGGTGTACGTCTTGTTGGCCATCAGATCGCTGGTGCGTTCCGTGATGACGGGGCGCTTGATGATATCGCGCGGATTTTTCATTGCGCCAGCACCTCCTCCACTTTTTGCACCGCATCCTTGGTGATGATCAGCTTGTCATGCGCGACCACGTCCAGCACATTGATGCCCGATGCGGTGACAAATTTCACGCCGGGAATGTTGCGTGCCGACAGAGCCACATTGTCGTCGTATTCCGCGCCGACAACCAGCGCCTTGCGGTCGACGTTCAAATTTTTCAGAACCTTGACAAATTCCTTCGTTTTCGGAGCGGCAAATTTCAGTTCATCGAGAACAATGATTTCGTTGTCGCTCACTTTGGACGAAAGGGCCGATTTGATCGCAAGACGGCGAACTTTTTTCGGCAATTTGTAGGCATAGCTGCGCGGCGTCGGTCCGAACACGGTGCCGCCGCCTTTCCATTGCGGAGCGCGGATGCTGCCCTGACGGGCGCGTCCGGTGCCCTTCTGCCGCCACGGTTTGCGTCCGCCCCCGCTGACTTCCGAACGGCCTTTCGTCTTGTGTGTGCCCGCCCGCATGGACGCTTGCTGCATCAGTACGGCTTCGGCCACGACATGGCGATTCGGCGTGATGCCGAACACCGAGTCGGCCAGCTCGATCTCTCCGACCTGCTGCCCGCTTGTGTTATATAAAGCTACCTTTGGCATGAATGCTCCTCCTTTCCTGGCGGTCACTTGCTCTTCTTCGACAGTTTGACGTCGACGTATCCGTTCCTCGGGCCGGGTATGGAGCCCTTGACGAGAAGGACGTTGCGCTCCGGATCCACCTTGACGATCTGCAGATGGCGCAGCGTAACGGTTTCATGGCCCATGTGACCCGGCATCTTCTTGCCCTTCGGAATGCGGTTGGCGTCGCGGATGACGGCCATCGAGCCGGGTCCCCGGTGATACTTCGAACCGTGCGCCATCGGCCCGCGGCTTTGACCGTGCCGCTTGATGTTGCCCTGGAAGCCTTTCCCCTTGGAAATGCCCGTCACGTCAACATACTCGCCTTCCTTGAAGAGGTCGACTTTGATTTCCTGACCCACTTCGTATTCGGCGAGATTGACGCCGCGAATTTCGCGGATATAGCGCTTGGGAGCCGTGCCCGCTTTCTTGGCGTGGCCGATCTCCGGCTTGGTGGCGTTCTTCTCCTTCTTATCTTCAAAGCCGAGCTGAATCGCTTCGTAGCCGTCGTTTTCCAGATCTTTTTTCTGCAGGACCACGCACGGGCCGGCCTGAATTACCGTAACCGGCACAGCGGTTCCGTCGGAGGCAAAGACCTGGGTCATGCCCAGCTTTTTGCCCAAGATCCCCTTCATGTTGACACCTCTTTTCACATTAAAATGCGGTTTCGCATGCGGCGTATAATATCACAAAGTCCCTTACAATTTGATTTCAATGTCGACCCCGGACGGCAAATCGAGACGCATCAGCGCGTCGACCGTTTGCGGAGTCGGATTGACGATATCGATCAGGCGTTTATGCGTGCGCATCTCGAACTGTTCGCGGGAATCCTTGTACTTGTGCACCGCGCGCAAGATCGTGATCACCTGCCGCTCCGTCGGAAGCGGAATCGGACCGGACACGTTGGCACCGGAGCGCCTTGCGGTCTCCACGATTTTCTCCGCGGATTGGTCGAGAATCCGATGATCGTACGCTTTCAGCCGAATCCGAATTTTTTGTTTAGCTGCCACTGAATTTCCCTCCTCACTGTCGCCCAATTTGAAATCGGACATACTCCGCGGAAATCTCCCGATTCCCGGCCGCTATCAAGGCAAATGAGCCGGGTGTGTCGGCAACCTCCCGCATCATCGCAACGTCACAGACCAACGTTCACTATTATATAAAAAAATGGGATTCAAAGCAATACATTTTTCCGGGCGCGATTTCCGCGGCTTTTCCCTCGGCGGTCCATAGCGCGGGAAAACCGCATCCGTCAGGCCGCTGGGTACGCCGGAAGCTCTGCGCAACGGTTCGCAAAACGGAAGCCCTCCGCTCGCGACGCTCACGGAGGGCTTCTTCCATGATGGATGGCCGTCTTGCGAAAAAACTTATTTCAGAATCGAAGTCACGGCGCCGGCGCCCACGGTGCGGCCGCCTTCGCGGATAGCGAAGCGGGTGCCTTCTTCGATGGCGATCGGGGCGATCAGCTCAACGGTAACCGTCACGTTGTCGCCGGGCATCACCATTTCGGTGCCTTCCGGAAGTTGGATGACGCCGGTGACGTCCGTCGTCCGGAAATAGAATTGCGGACGATATCCGGAGAAGAACGGTTTATGACGGCCGCCTTCCTCCTTGGTCAGGACGTACACTTGCGCGGTGAAAGCCGTGTGCGGCTTAACCGAACCCGGTTTGGCCAAAACTTGGCCGCGCTCGATGTCTTTGCGCTCGATGCCGCGCAGCAGCGCGCCGATGTTGTCGCCGGCTTGCGCTTGATCGAGAAGCTTGCGGAACATTTCCACGCCGGTGACGACGGTCTTCTTGGTTTCTTCGGCGATGCCGACGATTTCCACTTCATCGCCGACCTTGACCGTGCCGCGCTCGACGCGGCCGGTGGCGACGGTGCCGCGGCCGGTGATGGTGAACACGTCTTCGACCGGCATCAGGAAGGGCTTGTCGGTTTCGCGTTCCGGCGTCGGGATGTATTGGTCGATCTGTTCGAACAGCTCGATGATTTTTTGGGCCCATTCGCTGTCCGGTTCTTCCAGCGCCTTCAGCGCGGAACCGCGGATAATCGGCGTGTCGTCGCCGGGGAACTCGTACTCGTTCAGCAGGTCGCGCACTTCCATTTCAACCAGTTCGACCAGTTCTTCGTCGTCCACCATGTCGCATTTGTTCAGGAACACGACGATGTACGGGACGCCGACCTGACGAGCCAGCAGGATGTGCTCGCGGGTTTGCGGCATCGGGCCGTCCGTTGCCGACACGACCAGGATCGCGCCGTCCATTTGGGCGGCGCCGGTGATCATGTTCTTCACGTAGTCGGCGTGCCCCGGGCAGTCCACGTGCGCATAGTGGCGCTTGTCGGTTTCGTACTCGACGTGGGAGGTCGAGATCGTGATGCCGCGCTCGCGTTCTTCCGGCGCCTTGTCGATCTGATCGTAAGCGATAGCCTGGCCGCCGTACTTTTTGGACAGAACCGTCGTAATTGCCGCCGTGAGCGTCGTTTTGCCATGGTCGACGTGACCGATGGTGCCGATGTTGATATGCGGCTTCGTGCGTTCAAATTTTGCTTTTGCCATGATACTTCCTCCTTAAAAAAATTCTTTCAAATATGGTTTATGGTCAAGCGCCTTTGTTCTTGGCAACAATCTCGTCCGAAATGGACTTGGGCACTTCCTCATAGTGCGAGATTTCCATCGAGTATACGCCGCGGCCCTGGGTCTTGGACCGGAGCGTCGTGGAATAGCCGAACATCTCGGCGAGGGGCACCTTGGCGCGAATGACTTGCGCGCCCGCCCGGCTTTCCATGCCTTCGATCCGACCCCGCCGGGAGTTCAGATCGCCCATGACGTCGCCCATGTACTCTTCGGGAACGGTGACTTCGACCTTCATGATCGGCTCGAGGAGCACCGGGTTGCACTTGTCCTTGGCCGCCTTGACCGCCATCGAAGCGGCGATTTTGAACGCCATTTCGCTGGAGTCCACTTCGTGGTAAGAACCGTCGAAGAGCGTCGCCTTGATGTCCACAAGCGGATAGCCGGCCAGCACGCCGTTGCGCATCGCTTCCTCAATGCCCGCCTGCACCGCCGGAACGTATTCCTTCGGCACGACGCCGCCAACGATTTTGTTTTCGAACACGAAGCCCGAACCCGGCTCGCCCGGCTCGAACTCGATCCAGACGTGACCGTACTGGCCGCGGCCGCCGGACTGGCGAACGAACTTTCCTTCGATCTTGGCCGCGGAGCGGAACGTTTCGCGATACGCGACCTGCGGTTTGCCGACGTTCGTTTCCACCTTGAATTCGCGGAACATGCGGTCGACAATGATTTCCAGGTGCAGCTCGCCCATGCCGGAAATGATCGTCTGGCCCGTTTCCTCGTCGGTATGGTAGCGGAAGGTCGGGTCTTCTTCGGCCAGCTTGCTGAGCGCCACGCTCATCTTGTCCTGGTCGGCCTTCGTCTTCGGCTCCACCGCGAGCTGGATCACCGGCTCGGGGAAGCTCATCGACTCCAGCACGACCGGATGTTTCTCATCGCACAGCGTATCGCCGGTGATGGTGTCCTTCAGGCCGACCGCGGCGGCGATGTCGCCCGCGTACACGGCGGCGATTTCCTGCCGGTGATTGGCGTGCATCTGCAGCAGACGTCCGATTCTTTCCCGCTTGCCCTTTGTCGAGTTCAGCACATAGGTGCCGGAATTGAGCACACCGGAATATACGCGGATGAACGTCAGCTTGCCGACGAACGGGTCGGATGCGACTTTGAACGCCAGCGCGGCGAAGGGCTGGTCGTCGCCGGATTTGCGGGTCACTTCCGTGCCGTCCTCCAGATAGCCGCGGATATCCGGCACGTCGACCGGAGAAGGCAGATAGTCCACCACCGCGTCCAGCAGGAGCTGAACACCCTTGTTCCGGTAAGAAGAGCCGCACAGAACCGGGAAGATCTTGACGGCGCAAACCCCTTTGCGCAGCGCCTGCTTCAGCTCGGCCGGCGTGATTTCCTCGCCCTCGAGGTATTTCATCGTCAGCTCATCGTCCAGCTCGGCGATCTTTTCGATGAGTTCAGCGCGGAGTTCCTCCACCTTATCCTTGTAATCGGCCGGCACTTCCGTTTTTTCGATGTTCTTGCCGAGATCGTCTTTATAAATGTAGGCGACTTGTTCGATCAAGTCGATGATGCCGACAAAATCGTTCTCGGCGCCGATCGGATACTGAATCGGCACGGCGTTGGCGCCCAGCCGGTCATGCATGGACTTGACAGCGGCGAGGAAATCGGCGCCGATGATGTCCATCTTGTTGACGTAGGCGATGCGCGGCACGCCGTATTTGTCGGCTTGTCTCCACACGGTTTCCGATTGCGGTTCTACGCCCTCTTTGGCGCTGAACACGGCAACCGCGCCGTCCAATACGCGCAGGGACCGCTCGACTTCGACGGTGAAGTCGACGTGGCCCGGCGTGTCGATGATATTGATGCGGCAGCCTTTCCATTGCGCTGTCGTTGCGGCGGAGGTGATCGTAATGCCGCGCTCCTGCTCCTGCTCCATCCAGTCCATCGTGGCCGCGCCTTCATGCACTTCGCCGATCTTGTGCACGCGGCCGGTGTAGAACAGAATCCGCTCCGTCGTTGTCGTTTTGCCCGCATCAATATGGGCCATGATCCCGATGTTGCGCGTATCCTTCAAGGAGAACTCTCTGGCCATATTTTGTTATTCTCCTTCCTTGTCTTCGGATTAAGTTACGCGCGTACTTACCAGCGGTAATGCGCAAACGCTCTGTTGGCCTCCGCCATCTTGTGCGTGTCTTCGCGCTTCTTCACCGAAGCGCCGGTATTGTTGCTGGCGTCGATGATCTCGTTCGCCAAACGTTCCTGCATCGTCTTCTCGCCGCGGATGCGGGCGTAGTTCACCAGCCAGCGAAGTCCCAGCGAGATGCGGCGGTCGGGCCTCACCTCGACCGGCACCTGGTAGTTGGCGCCGCCCACGCGGCGGGCTCTCACTTCAAGCACCGGCATAACGTTCTTGAGCGCCTGCTCGAACACTTCCATCGGATCTCTGCCCGTGCGCTCGCGAACAATATTGAAAGCATCGTACAAAATGGTCTGGGCCAGGTTTTTCTTCCCGTCGACCATGATGCGGTTGATCAGCCTGGTGACCAGCTTGCTGTTGTAAATCGGATCGGGCAGCACATCCCTGCGCGGAACCGGACCTTTACGTGGCATAGTTATCCCCCTTTCCCTGTTGGTTCATCCGTGCCAAGCCAAACGAAAACTTTATTTTTTCGCCTTCGGCTTTTTCGTTCCGTATTTCGATCTGCCTTGCATCCGGTTGTTCACGCCGGCAGTGTCCAGCGCGCCGCGGATGATGTGATAACGAACCCCCGGCAAATCCTTCACCCGGCCCCCGCGAATCAGCACGACGCTGTGCTCTTGCAGGTTGTGGCCGATTCCCGGAATGTAGGCCGTCACCTCGACGCGGTTGGAAAGACGCACACGCGCGTATTTGCGGAGCGCCGAATTCGGCTTCTTCGGCGTCATCGTGCCCACGCGGGTGCAAACTCCTCGTTTTTGCGGAGAGCTGACGTTCGTTTCGACCCGCTTCATGGCGTTGTATCCTCTTTGCAGGGCCGGCGATTTGGACTTAACCACCTTCGCCTTGCGGCCTTTGCGCACGAGTTGATTGATCGTTGGCATTCGCATTGCCACCTCCTTCCAAGCGGACGAATCTGCGGGCGCATCGCAAGCCCACAGATCCAGGCGGTTCATAATTGAACACAGAAAAAATCTATGTTTCGCGGCTCCCCGGGAACCCGCATCGCCGAAACGAGCGCACTCATTCTTGCGCCGTTGCGGCCATTGCGGCTCCGACTTCGATGCCGCACGCCTTGCCGAGCTGCTTCATCGAATCGACCCAGGTCACCTTGACCCCCGATTTCTTGCAGAGGTTCACAATCTTGCCCGTCAGCCGGGGGTCCGCATCCCTGGCTACGAACACCAGAGAGGCTTTGCCGGATTCCACCAGTCTCATCGTCTGTTTGGTTCCGACAGTTTTATGTTTGGCCTGCATGATCTTCTCCAGAGACATGTCACATGTCCTCCAAGAATGCCGGTTCATTCAGGCACACTACGATATATTAGCATTTCAAAAATTCCGTTGTCAAGGAAAAAAACCGGGCGCCGGCAACGCCGCCGTGCGCCCGGTGCCCGGAGCTGACGGTCAGTCGACCGCGACTTTTTCCATCGTTTCTTCCTGTTCCCGCTCCTCTTCCCCTTCTTCCTGCGCCCCGACCAGCTTGATGTTGCGGTAGCGGGCCATGCCGGTGCCGGCCGGAATCAGCTTGCCGATGATGACGTTCTCTTTCAGGCCCAAGAGCTGGTCGACCTTGCCCTTGATCGCCGCGTCGGTGAGCACGCGGGTCGTCTCCTGGAACGAGGCGGCGGACAGAAACGAGTCGGTCTCCAGCGACGCCTTCGTGATGCCGAGCAGCACCGGTCTGGCGACGGCCGGCTCCTTGCCGCTGAAGAGCGCCTCCTTGTTCGCTTCCTCATATTCGTGAATGTCGACATACGATCCGGGCAGCAGCCCGGTGTCGCCGGCGTCGACGATGCGGATTTTGCGCAGCATCTGACGGATCATCACTTCGATGTGCTTGTCGTTGATTTCCACGCCCTGGTTGCGGTAGACGCGCTGCACTTCCTGCAACAGGTAGTTCTGCACGCCGCGGATGCCTTTGATGCGCAGGATGTCCTTCGGATCGATCGATCCGTCGGTCAGCTCGTCGCCCGCTTCCACCGTCTGTCCGACGTTGACGCGAATGCGCGAGCCGTAGGGGACCGCGTATACCTTCGATTCCGCTTCCCCTTCCACGACGATTTCGCGGCGGTCCTTGGCGTCGCGGATGTCGGCGATGCGGCCGTCGATCTCGGAAATGAACGCCTGGCCCTTCGGGTTGCGCGCCTCGAACAGCTCCTGGATCCGCGGCAAACCTTGCGTGATGTCTTCGCCTGCGACGCCGCCGGTGTGGAACGTGCGCATCGTCAGCTGCGTGCCGGGCTCGCCGATCGACTGGGCGGCGATGATGCCCACCGCTTCGCCGATTTCCACGTGCTTGCCGGTCGCCAGGTTGCGGCCGTAGCACATCTTGCAGACGCCGTGGCGCGTGCGGCAGCTCAGCACGGAGCGGATGGTCACCTTCTCGATGCCGGCGGCCACGATTTTCTCGGCGATGTCGGAGTCGATCAGCTCGTTGCGGCGGATGATGACTTCGCCCGTTTCCGGATGGCGCACCGTCTCGAAAGCGTAGCGGCCTTCGATGCGGTCGTACAGATCCTCGATCACTTCCTTGCCGTCATGGATCTTGCTGACGACAAAACCTTTGTCCGTGCCGCAATCTTCCTCGCGGACGATCACGTCCTGGGCGACGTCGACGAGGCGGCGGGTGAGATAGCCCGAGTCCGCCGTGCGCAGCGCCGTATCGGCCAGACCCTTGCGGGCGCCGTGGGTCGAGATGAAGTACTCGAGCACCGTCAGGCCTTCGCGGAAGTTCGATTTGATCGGCAGCTCGAAAATGCGTCCCGACGGCGTGGCCATGAGTCCCCGCATGCCGCCCAGCTGGGTGATCTGGGACTTGTTGCCGCGCGCCTTGGATTCGACCATCAGGTTGATGGAGTTGAACTTGTCGAGCGACTTCATCAGGATGTCGGTAATGTCGCTCTTCATCTTGTCCCAGATGGCGATGGTGCGGTCATACCGCTCTTCTTCGGTGATCAGGCCGCGGCGGAACTGGTTGCGGACGACATTGACCTTTTCTTCCGACTCCTTCAGGAGCCGCTCTTTCTCCGGCGGGATGACCACGTCCGACACGGCAATGGTGATGCCCGCCCTGGTCGAGTAGGCGAAGCCCAGCTCCTTGATCTTGTCGAGAATGATCGAAGTTCTCGTCGTCTGGTAGCGGCGGAAGCACTCGGCGATGATGGCGCCGAGGAAATCCTTGCCGATGCCGCCCGACTCCGGCATGTTCTCCAGCCGCTCGACGACATTGGCGCCCTTCTCGAAAATGAAGTATTTGTCCGGCGTGCCCTTCAGCAGATTCGCCTTGGTCGGCTCGTTGATATACGGGAAGTCCGCCGGGAAGATTTCGTTGAAAATGATCTTGCCGACGGTGGTCATGAGCAGCGCCTTTTGCTGCTCTTCGGTAAAGCTCGTCTTGCCCAGCGCCTTGGCCGGAATCGCCACCCGCGCATGGAGCGACGTTTCGCCCATCTGATAGGCCGAAATCGCTTCGTGCACCGTGCGGTAAATGCGCCCCGTTCCCTTCGCGTTCCGGCTGTCGAGGGTCAAATAGTAGCTGCCGAGCACCATATCCTGAGACGGCGTGACCACCGGCTTGCCGTCCTTCGGGTTCAGGATGTTGCCCGACGCCAGCATCAGGATGCGGGCTTCCGCCTGAGCTTCCGCCGACAGCGGCACGTGCACGGCCATCTGGTCCCCGTCGAAGTCGGCGTTGTACGCCGTGCAGACGAGGGGATGCAGCTTGATCGCCTTGCCTTCCACCAGCGTCGGCTCGAAGGCCTGAATGCCGAGGCGGTGCAGGGTGGGCGCGCGGTTGAGCAGGATCGGATGCTCCTTGATCACTTCCTCCAGCACGTCCCACACTTCGGGGCTGATTTTTTCCACCTTGCGCTTGGCGCTCTTGATGTTGTGGGCCAGCCCCTTGTTGACCAGCTCCTTCATGACGAAGGGCTTGAACAGTTCCAGCGCCATTTCCTTCGGCAGCCCGCACTGGTACATTTTCAGGTTCGGGCCGACAACGATCACGGAGCGGCCGGAGTAGTCAACGCGTTTGCCCAGCAGGTTTTGCCGGAAGCGGCCCTGCTTGCCCTTCAGCATGTGGCTGAGGGACTTCAGCGGCCGGTTGCCGGGGCCCGTCACCGGACGGCCGCGGCGCCCGTTGTCGATCAGCGCGTCGACGGCCTCCTGCAGCATCCTTTTTTCGTTCTGAACGATGATGTCCGGCGCGCCGAGGTCAAGCAGCCGTTTCAGCCGGTTGTTCCGGTTGATCACGCGGCGGTACAAGTCGTTCAGGTCGCTTGTGGCGAACCGGCCGCCGTCCAGCTGCACCATCGGGCGCAGCTCCGGCGGAATGACCGGCAGCACGTCGAGCACCATCCATTCCGGCCGGTTGCCGGACTGGCGGAACGCCTCCATCACTTCCAGGCGCTTGATGGCCCGGTTGCGCCGCTGCCCCTGAGCCGTTTTCAGCTCTTCTTTGAGCATTTCGATTTCACGGTTCACGTCGATGTCCTGCAGCAGCTTCTTGACCGCCTCCGCGCCCATTCCGGCCTGGAACGCGTAGCCGTACTTTTCGCGGTAGCTGCGGTATTCCTTCTCGGAAAGGAGCTGCTTCTTCTCCAGCGGCGTATCGCCGGGATCGGTGACGACATAGGATGCAAAATAGATGATCTCTTCCAGCGAACGCGGCGACATGTCGAGGGCGAGGCCCATGCGGCTCGGAATGCCTTTGAAGTACCAGATGTGCGACACGGGAGCGGCCAGCTCGATGTGGCCCATCCGCTCGCGGCGCACCTTGGCGCGCGTCACTTCGACGCCGCAACGGTCGCAGACAACACCTTTGTAGCGGACCCGCTTGTACTTGCCGCAATGGCACTCCCAGTCTTTTTGCGGACCGAATATCTTCTCGCAGAACAGCCCTTCTTTCTCCGGCTTCAGCGTGCGGTAGTTGATCGTCTCCGGCTTCTTGACTTCGCCCCGCGACCAGGACCGGATTTTTTCCGGGGAGGCGAGACCGATTTTCATAAATTCGAAATTATTGACGTCCATCAAGGAGCAGCCCTCCTTAAGAATGTATGCAATGCGAAGCTTCGCCGGCGAAGAATCACTCGACGCTCAGTTCGGCGCCTTCCAGGCTCAAGTTCAGCTTGTCGCCGCCGCTGTCCTCGTCGTCGTCGATTTCCTTCATCACGATTTCTTCTTCATTCTCGGAGAGAATCTTGACATCCATGCCCAGGCTTTGCAGCTCTTTGATGAGCACCTTGAAGGACTCGGGCACGCCCGGCTCGGGCACGTTCTCGCCCTTGACGATCGCTTCGTAGGTTTTGACCCGGCCGACGACGTCGTCGGATTTGACGGTCAGAATCTCCTGCAGCGTGTATGCCGCGCCGTAAGCCTCCAGGGCCCACACTTCCATCTCGCCGAAGCGCTGGCCGCCGAACTGCGCCTTGCCGCCCAGCGGCTGCTGCGTGACGAGGGAGTACGGTCCCGTGGAACGGGCGTGGATCTTGTCATCGACCATGTGCGCCAGCTTGATCATGTACATCACGCCGACGGTCACTTCCCGCTCGAATTCCTCGCCGGTGCGTCCGTCAAACAGCCGTGTTTTGCCATTTCGCTGCATGCCCGCTTCTTCCATCGTGTCGAAGACGTCGTACTCCGTGGCGCCGTCGAACACCGGCGTGGCCACATGGATGCCGAGCAGTTTCGCGGCCATGCCGAGGTGCACTTCCAGCACCTGGCCGATGTTCATCCGCGACGGAACGCCCAGCGGATTGAGCACGACATCGACCGGCGTGCCGTCCGGCAGGAAAGGCATATCTTCCTCCGGCAGGATGCGGGCGATGACACCCTTGTTGCCGTGGCGCCCGGCCATCTTGTCGCCTTCCGATATTTTGCGCTTTTGCGCGATGTATACGCGAACCAACTGGTTGACCCCGGGCGGCAGCTCGTCGCCGTTCTCGCGGGTGAACACTTTGACGTCGACGACGATGCCGTCGGAACCGTGCGGCACGCGCAGCGACGTGTCGCGCACTTCCCGCGCCTTTTCGCCGAAGATGGCGTGCAGCAGCCGTTCTTCGGCGGTCAGTTCGGTCACGCCCTTGGGCGTCACCTTGCCGACCAGAATGTCGCCGGCGGTGATTTCCGCGCCGACGCGGATGATGCCGCGCTCATCGAGATTTTTCAGCGCTTCTTCGCCGACGTTGGGAATGTCGCGCGTGATTTCTTCGGGACCGAGCTTCGTGTCCCGCGCTTCCGATTCGTATTCTTCGATATGAATGGAGGTGTAGACGTCGTCTTTCACCAGTTTTTCGCTGAGCAGGATGGCGTCTTCGTAGTTGTAGCCTTCCCAGGTCATGAACGCCACGAGAACGTTGCGGCCCAAGGCCAGCTCGCCTTGATCCGTCGACGGTCCGTCGGCGAGGATTTCCCCGGCCTTGACCACATCGCCTTTGCGCACGATCGGGCGCTGGTTGATGCAGGTGCCCTGGTTGGAGCGAAGGAACTTGTGCAGCTTGTATTTGACCAGGTCGCCGTTTACCGTCTTGCCGTCCACGACTTCCTGGCGGCGCAGCCAAATCTCGTTGGCCGTCACCCGCTCGATCACGCCGTCATATTTGGATACGACGCAAACGCCGGAATCCTTGGCGGCCTTGTACTCCATGCCGGTGCCGACGATCGGCGCCTGCGGCACAAGCAGCGGAACGGCCTGCCGCTGCATGTTCGAGCCCATCAGGGCGCGGTTGGAGTCGTCGTTTTCCAGGAACGGAATAAGCGCCGTGGCCACGGAGACAACCTGCTTCGGCGAAACGTCCATGAAATCGACGCGGTCGCTCGGAACGTCGATGATGTCTTCCTTGTAACGGCAAATCGTCGTCGGATGCTTGAACTTGTTGTCCTCCGTCAGCTCGGCGTTCGCCTGGGCGACGATATAGTTATCCTCCTCGTCCGCCGTCAAATAGACAATCTCGTCCGTCACCACGCCCGTCTTTGGATCGACCTTGCGGTACGGCGTCTCGATGAAGCCGTATTCGTTGATGCGGGCGTAGGTCGACAGCGAGTTGATCAGCCCGATGTTCGGACCTTCCGGCGTCTCGATGGGGCACATCCGGCCGTAGTGCGAGTGGTGCACGTCCCGCACTTCGAAGCCGGCGCGCTCCCGCGTAAGACCCCCCGGACCGAGGGCGGAAAGGCGCCGCTTATGGGTGAGTTCGGCCAGCGGGTTGGTCTGATCCATGAATTGCGAAAGCTGCGAACTGCCGAAAAATTCCTTGATGGCGGCGATCACCGGACGGATGTTGATGAGCGCCTGCGGCGTAATGACGTTGGCGTCCTGAATCGACATCCGCTCGCGCACGACCCGCTCCATCCGCGACAGCCCGATCCGGAACTGGTTCTGCAGGAGCTCGCCGACGGAACGCAGCCGCCGGTTGCCGAGATGGTCGATGTCGTCGGTGTTGCCGACGCCGTACAGCAAATTAATAAAATAGTTGATCGAGGCTATAATATCTGCAGGGGTGATGTGCTTCACCGATTTGTCCACGTTGCCGTTGGACAGGATGGTGATGACGCGGCCGTCCTCGTTCGGCGAGAACACCTTGACCGCCTGCAGCCGGATCGAATCCTGATCCAGCACCCCTCCGGAAATCCTGTATTCGCGGTACCCCACGCCGTTTTCCAGATGCGGCAGGATCGCGTCGAGCAGACGGCGATCGACCACCTGTCCCGCTTCGGCGATGATTTCTCCCGTTTTCTCGTCCACCAGCGTTTCCGCCAGCCGCTGATTGAACAGACGGTTCTTGATATGCAGCTTTTTGTTGATTTTGTAACGGCCGACATTGGCCAGATCGTAGCGTTTCGGATCGAAAAAGCGGGCGATGAGCAGGTTCCGCGCGTTTTCCAGGGTCGGAGGCTCGCCGGGACGGAGCCGCTCGTAAATCTCGATCAGCGCTTTATCCGCCGAATCGGTATTGTCCTTGTCGAGCGTGTTGCGGATGTATTCATTGTCGCCCAGCAGGTTGATGATATCCTGGTCGGAACCGAATCCGAGGGCGCGCACCAGCACGGTTACCGGAATTTTGCGGGTCCGGTCGATCCGCACATAAATGATGTCCTTGGCGTCGGTTTCCAGCTCAAGCCAGGCGCCGCGGTTCGGAATCACCGTCGCCGTGTAGTTTTTCTTGCCGTTTTTGTCCACTTTGGTGCTGAAGTAAACGCTCGGCGAGCGCACGAGCTGGCTGACGATCACCCGCTCCGCGCCGTTGATGATGAACGTGCCGGTTTCCGTCATCAGCGGGAAATCGCCCATGAATACTTCCTGTTCCTTCACTTCGCCGGTTTCCTTGTTGATCAGACGAACTTTGACGCGAAGCGGAGCGGCGTACGTGACATCCCGTTCCTTGGCGTCGTCCACCGTGTATTTCGGTTCGCCCAGGCTGTAGTCGATGAATTCCAGCACCAGGTTGCCCGTGAAGTCCTGGATGGGCGAGATATCCTGGAACATCTCGCGCAGCCCGGTTTCGAGAAACCATTGGTACGACTTCTGCTGGATTTCGATCAGATTGGGGATCTCCAAAACTTCCTTGATCCGCGCATAACTTCTGCGCTGACGCCGACCGTACTGAACAAACCGACCTGCCATCGTCAATCCACCCCTCGCGAAACTTACTTGGTTCGTAATGAAGCGACTTTCCCCCGATGAAACGAAAGAAAAGAATTGCGAAGCAAAAAGAAGAAAAGCCCTCGGTCAAGCCGTTTTGCGCTCACACAAAAACACGGCTCAACGAAGGTTGCTTTTCCAGCCGCCGGAAAATGGTTCCAACGCTATCCAAATCATGTTCACCGATCACTGCCTTTTGCGTTATCTTGACTCCGCAGCGCCGTATACTACATGTAGAATTTGCATAAAATAAAAACATTATACATCAAAAGCGCATTTCTTGCGTCGCGCGCGCAAAAAAGGACTTGACATTTTACTCAACTAAAGACAACACGCCCATTTTAATGCTGACATTTTTTAATACTACCACAGCGAGGAAATGATGTCAACATTCACCCTCGTTTATTTACGATTTTCTTGCGCGGAAGACATGGTATCCCTTCTCCCGCTCCATCAGCCGCACGTCCCCGTACAGTTCTTCCAGCCTGGCCAGGGCGCTCGGCGCGCCCTGCTGCTTTCGGATCACGATCCATAATTCACCCCCGCTCTCCAGGTGATCGCGGGCTTCGGCAAACAGCCGGTGAACGACCGCTTTGCCGGCCCGAATCGGCGGATTGGACAGGATGTGGCTGAACGTCTCCCCGCCGAGGGCGGAAAACAGGTCGCTCTGCAGCACGCGGACATTGAAAATGCCGTTCAAGCGCGCGTTCTCCCTCGCGAGCTCAAGCGCCCGTTCGTTCAGATCAACCAGCATGGCCGAGCCGCGAGCGGCGATGAGCGCCGCGCTGAGGCCGATCGGGCCGTAACCGCAGCCGACGTCCAGCGCCCGGGCATCCGCCGGCAGGCTCATCGTTTCGATCAGCAGCCGGCTGCCGTAATCGATGCCCGTTTTGGAAAAAACGCCCGCATCGGTGACAAATTTCATCCGCCTGCCCCTGAGCGTCGTTTCCACAATGCGCCGCTCATGCGCGGCCTGCGGCCTGTCCGTAAAATAATGCTCCGACACTTGCCATACCCGCCTTTCCCGTTCCGGCGCGGCCCGTGCCCATGCGCCGGCCTTCCGCTTGAAGGGAAACCCCCTGGAGGGTTCTCCAAGGGGTTTCGACTGTTATCGCGCTATGCTTATTTGATTTCGACTTTCGCTCCGGCTTCTTCCAGCTTCGCCTTGATCGCTTCGGCGTCCTCTTTGGAAACCTTCTCTTTGATCGGCTTCGGCGCGCCGTCCACGAGATCCTTCGCTTCCTTCAGACCGAGGCCGGTAATTTCGCGCACGACCTTGATCACGTTGATCTTCGATGCGCCGGCGTCGGCCAGAATCACATCGAATTCGGATTGCTCTTCCGCTTGCGCGGCTTCGCCGCCGGCGGCTCCTGCGACAACCGCCACCGGTGCGGCAGCCGTTACGCCGAATTCCTCCTCGATCGCTTTGACCAGTTCGTTCAATTCCAGAACACTCATGTTCTTGATGGCTTCCAGAATCTGCTCTTTGCTCATGGTTAAACCTCCCGAAATTTAATCGAAGTTTTTCGAATGATTGTGCCAATCAGCCTGCCCGCATCTTCCGCTTTACGCCTGCGCTTCGCCTTCCCGCTTCTCGGCGACGGCCTTGACCGCCAGCGCGAAGTTGCGGATCGGCGCCTGCAGCACGCTGAGCAGCATCGACAAGAGTCCTTCGCGGGACGGCAGGCTGGCCAGCGCCTTGATCTGATCGACTCCGACAACCTTGCCTTCCACGACGCCGGCTTTCAGCTGAAGCGCATCGTTTTTCTTGGCGAAATCGGTCAAAATTTTGGCCGGGGCGACCACATCGTCCTTGCTGAAAGCGATCGCCGTGGGGCCGGTCAAATGCGCGTCCAGTTCGGTCAGCCCGGTTTCGGCAGTCGCCCTGCGGGTCATCGTATTCTTGACCACGCGAAACTCGACGCCCGCTTCCCTGAGCTGTTTGCGGAGCTCCGTCACCTGCGCGACGTTCAGTCCGCGGTAGTCGGTCAGCACCGTGCATGCGCAGTTTCGCAGTTTATCGGCGACTTCGGAGACCAGCCTGGCTTTTTCTTCCAATATTTTGGCGTTAGCCAAGTCGCAGCACCTCCTGATTAAGGATAATCCACAGCTGTTCGAACCAATGAAAAATGCCTTCGCAGACACACGAAGGCATAAACATGCATCTATGGCATGTCAGTCCCTGTGCCTCGGCAGGATATTAAGCCTTGCGGCACCTGCTGTCTGCGGCATTCGTAAATATTCGGTTCAAAGTACGGCTTTTACATTACCATGACCCGCGGGTCCGTGTCAACGTCCGTGCGTCAGCGCAAGGCTTGCGTGTTGATGCGGACGCCGGGTCCCATCGTCGACGACACGGCCACGCTGCGCAAGTAAGTGCCCTTGGCCGAAGCGGGCTTCGCGCGAACCAGCGCGTCCATCAGCGCGCTGAAATTTTCGGCCAGCTTCTGAGCGTCGAAGGAAACTTTGCCGATCGGCGCATGCACCTGACCCGCCTTGTCCAGACGGAATTCGATCTTGCCGGCCTTGATCTCCTGCACAGCCTTGGCCACATCGAAGGTCACCGTGCCGGCCTTCGGGTTGGGCATCAGCCCTTTGCCGCCGAGAATGCGGCCCAGCTTGCCCACTTCGGGCATCATGTCCGGCGTGGCGACGCAAACGTCGAAATCAAACCAGCCTTGCTGAATCTTCTGGATCAAGTCTTGGTCGCCGACGTAATCGGCGCCGGCCGCTTCCGCTTCCTTCGCCTTTTCGCCCTTGGCGAAAACGAGCACGCGTCTGGTTTTGCCCGTTCCGTGGGGCAGCACCACGACGCCGCGCACGTTCTGATCCTGTTTCTTCGGGTCAACGCCCAGACGGACGGCCACTTCGACGGTTTCGTCGAATTTGGCCTTGGCCATCTGCTTGACCAGTTCCATGGCTTGCAGCGGCTCGTAGGTCGCGCCGCGATCGACGAGCTTGGCCGCTTCCTGATATCGTTTGCCGTGTTTGGCCACCTGTTCTCTCCTCCTTGCGTGGTGTTAGCGGAACTTCCTC
>Ga0065720_1003234_pt1 | contig 31862 bp, 26 predicted proteins | sample Thericmetagenome_FD_59107 | JGI IMG/M metagenome (GOLD analysis project Ga0065720, IMG submission 59107) | Thermophilic microbial communities from the Joint Bioenergy Institute, California, USA of rice/straw/compost enrichment - eDNA_2 v2... | ecosystem: Engineered > Solid waste > Grass >... | reverse complement strand
GGTGCAGGAGCCGCTGCGCCGCGAGGCGAGCGAGGTGCCGGTGCTGCGGCCGGGCGGCAACCGCGCCGGACGCGGCCGGGTGATCGCCGCGTTCCACGAGACCGCCGAGGACGAGGCCGAGTGGATCGCCGAGGGCGTCGCCGGGCTGCTCGGCCACGAGCTCGCCCCCGACGGCCTGCCCTGGCCCGAGGGCGCCCGTGACGGCGTACGGCCCCGCGACATCGCCGTGCTCGCCCGCAAGCGCGCCCAGTTCCCGGCGCTGCGCCGGGCCCTGGAGGCGCGCGGCATCCCGGTCGAGGTGGTCGGCCTCGGCGGACTGCTCGCCGTACCCGAGGTCGCCGACATCGTGGCCACGCTGCGCGTGCTCTACGACCCGAGCGCCGGGGACGCGCTGGTGCGGCTGCTCACCGGGCCCCGGTGGCGCATCGGCCCGCGCGATCTGAAGATCCTCGGCGACCTCGCCCGCGAGCTCGACCGCGACCTGCGCGCCGCCGAGGACCCGGACGCGGAGCGCGCGGCGGACACCGACCCGCTGCAGCAGGCGGTCGCCGAGCTGAACGCCGAGCGCGGCAGCCTCATCGACGCCCTCGACGAGCTGCCCGACCGGCCCGAGTGGCTCGCCCGGTTCTCCCCGCTCGCCCAGGAGCGGCTGCCCCGGTTCGCCCTGGAGCTGCGGGTGCTGCGCGCGCACGCCGGGCAGTCGCTGCCCGACCTCATCACCGAGGTGGAACGGCGGCTCGGCCTCGACATCGAGGTCGCCGCCCGCGGCGGCGGCACCCTCGCCGCCCGCGCCGACCTCGACGCCTTCCTCGACGCCGCCGCGCAGTTCGCCGGGGACGCCGAGGACGCCACGCTCGGCGCGTTCCTCGCCTACCTCAAGGCCGCCGAGACCGAGGAGTTCGGCCTGGAGGGCGGGCGCGTCGGGGAGAGCGACAGCGTCAAGCTCATGACCGTGCACGCCGCCAAGGGCCTGGAGTGGCCGGTGGTGATCGTGCCGGGGCTGTCCCGGGCGACCACGCGCAAGGGCAACCTCGCGCCGGGCAGCGTCTTCCCCGCCACCCCGGCGACCAACACCCGCTGGACGCAGAACGCCCGCAAACTGCCGTACCCGCTGCGCGGCGACCGCGCCGACCTGCCGGCGCTGGCGAGCCTCGACAAGGCCGACCTCGCCGCGTTCGAGGAGGCGTGCCGGGAGCGGGACCTGCTGGAGGAGCGGCGGCTCGCCTACGTCGCGGTCACCCGTGCCCACTACCTGCTCATCGCCTCCGGGTACCGCTGGGGGGCCTCGTCCCGGCCGCTGGAGCCGTCCGAGTTCCTCCAGGAGATCGTCGAGGCCGGGGCGGAGGTGACCCGCTGGGCCGACGAGGTCGCCGAGGACGCGCGCAACCCGCTGCGCGAGCGCCCGGTGGAGGCGGAGTGGCCGGTACCGCCGGACGGGCCGCGGCATGCGGCCGTGCTCGCGGGCGCCCGCATGGTGGAGGAGGCGATGGCCGACGACGTGCTCGCGGTCGCGCCGGTCGGCGAGGAGGCCGAGCGGCTGCTCGCCTGGGCCCGCGACACCGAGCTGCTGCTGCGCGAGCGCGAGCAGTACGCCCGGCGCGGCGGCGGTGGCGCGGTCGAGCTGCCCGCCCACCTGTCGGTCTCCTCGCTCGTCACGCTCGCCGCCGATCCGCGCGCCCTCGCCCGGCAGCTCCGCCGCCCGATGCCGCGCCGCCCGGCCCCGCTCGCCCGGCGCGGCACCGCGTTCCACCGCTGGCTGGAGTCCCGCTGGGGGCAGCAGCGGCTCATCGACGATCTTGAGCTGCCCGCCGCGGACGACGACGACCTCACCGACGTCGAGGCCGAGCTGAGCGAGCTGCAGGCCCGGTTCGAGGAGAGCGAGTGGGCCGACCGGCACCCGGTCGCCCAGGAGGTGCCGTTCGAGACGACGATCGGCGGCCAGCTCGTGCGCGGCCGGATGGACGCGGTGTTCCGGGAGGGCGACGGCTACGTGGTGGTCGACTGGAAGACCGGCGAGCCGCCCCGGGGCGAGGCCGCCCGCGCCGCCGAGGTGCAGCTCGCCGCGTACCGCATCGCCTGGGCCGACCTCGCCAAGGTGCCGCTGTCCAAGGTGAGCGCCGCCTTCCACTACGTCCGGTACAACCGCACCGTCCGCCCGGTCGACCTGCTCGACGCCGCGGGCCTCGCCGCGCTCATCGAGACCGTGCCGATCGCCTGACACCCCTCATCGGAGGCAGTGGGAGCCCGGTTCGGGTGGTGGGGGTGTTCCACGTGTACGCCTCGGCGGTGGCGGAGGCGGTCGTGTCGCCCAGGGCGGACTCCGCGACCGGGACGTTTCNNGNNGAAACGTCCCGGCGCGGAGTCGGCCCATCGCATGGGNGCCCTTACCGGAGGTAGTGGAAGGCCGGTTTGGGGTGCATGAGGAAGTCGTGGTGCGAGATGTTCCAGGCGTAGGCCCCGGCCATCGCGAAGGCGATCACGTCGCCTACGGCCAGCTCGGCGACCGGGACGTTCCGGGCGAAGACGTCCTTGGGCGTGCAGAGCTGGCCGACGATGGTGATCTGCTCGTCGCGGACCCGGGGCCCGTCGGCGGTGGCCGGGCCCGGGAACACCGCGAACGGCTGGTCGTGGTTCTTCGTGACCGGGGTGCGCAGGTGGTGGGTGCCGCCGGTGACGATCGCGAACGTCGCGCCGTGCACCCGTTTGATGTCGATCACCTGGGTGAGGTAGTGGCCGCAGTAGACGGTGAGCGCCCGGCCGGGCTCGATGCGCAGCACCTCGCCCGGGCGGCGCAGGGCGGCGAGGCCCCGGCCGTACGCCGTCCAGTCGAACGGCCGCGCCGGGTCCCGGTAGTCGACGGCCATGCCGCCGCCCAGGTTGATCTCGGCCACGCCGAGGCCGCGTGCGTAGCCGAGCACCCGGGCGGCGAGGGCGAGCAGCTCCGGGGCGTCGAGGCCGCTCGCCAGGTGGGCGTGCACGCCGCGCAGCCGGAGCCGGTCGGCGCCGTCGAGCAGCCGCAGGCACTCGGCCACCCCCGCGTCGTCCATGCCGAACGGGGTCGCCCCGCCGCCCATGGTGAGCGCCGCGCCCTCGATCTCGGCCGGGAGGTTGACCCGCAGCAGGATGTCCGCGCCCGCCGGGCCGGCCAGCCCGGCGAGGCGGCGCAGCTCGTGCGGGCTCTCCACGTGCAGGCGGCGGACCGGGAGGGCGAGCTCGGCGTCGGTCTTGCCGGGGCCGCCGAAGGCGAGCGGCACGTCCGGCAGGATCGACCGCACGTGCGCCACCTCGCCGCCGGAGGACACCTCGAAGCCGTCCACGTGCGGCGCGAGCACCCGCAGCAGCTCCGGGTCCGGGTTCGCCTTCACCGCGTAGTACAGCTCCACGCCGGGCAGCGCGGCCCGCACCGCCGACGCGTGCCTGTCGAGCGCGGGCAGGTCGTAGACGTACGCGGGCAGGCCGCCGCAGGCGGCGAGCCGCTCGGCGAGCGCCCGGACCGCCGCCGCGGGCTCCGCCGGGGACCCGGCCGGTACGGCGGGCGGCGGTGCGGCCGGTGCCGCGGGCGGGGCCGTCGGCGGGGCGGCGGGCGGTGCCGCGGAGGGCGCCGCGGGCGGGGCCGAGGGCCCGGCGGCCGCCGGGGTCGCCGGGCCGGTCGGGCCGGTGGGGCCGGGTGTGGTCGCGCGCGAGGTCATGGACGGATGCCTCCTCGTCGGAGCCGGCCGCGGGTCGGCCGGCGGCGGGGCCGGTGGCGGGGTGAGCGGCGGGGTGGGCGACAGGGCGGCCGGCGGCGCGGGCGGCGCAGCGGGCGACGGGATGGCCGGCGGCGCGGCCGGCATGACCGGCGGCAGGGCGGGTGGCATGGCCGGCGGCACGGTCAGGCGGGTCCGGCGGCGCCGGCGAGCGGGTTCGCGATGGGCACGTACCCGGCCGCGCGGTCGGCGGCGGCCGCCCAGCGCACCGACAGGTTCGCCTTCGCCGGGAGCGGCGCCCCGGCGAGCAGGTTCGTCAGCGGCAGCGGCCACCCGGCGCGCTCGGCGTAGCCGGCCAGGCGCTCCCGGGCGATCGCCCACAGCGGGGCGGGGTCGGCGTCCGGCCCGGCCACGGTGGCCGCGATCTCCGTCAGGTGGTTGACGATCAGGCAGTACACCACGCGGTTCCAGCCGCGCTCGGCGTCGTAGGTGAGCGCCTCGGCGACCCGCGCGGGCAGGCCGGACAGCTCGTGCCGCCCGGCGACGAGCTTGGTGCCCTCCAGGTCCCGGAAGATCGCCTCGGTGGGCCGGCCGTGCGCGTCCACGCCGACGAGCACGTTCTGCAGGTGCGGTTCGAGCACCACGCCGTGCCGGAAGTACGCCTCCAGGACCGGCGGGGCCACCCGGTCCACGTACGCCGCCCACCAGCCCTCCGGGTCGCGCCGCCGCGCCTCGACGACCACGTCCGGCACGGCCGTACCGGCCATGCGCAGCTCCTCCTCGCCGAGCGCGAGCGCGCCCGCGAGCAGCGGGGTGACGCCGGGGCCGCACACGGACCACGGGTCGGCGCGCACGATCACGCCGAGGCCCTCGAGCAGCCTGGGCGTGATCGACACCGAGCGGTAGCCGGGCTCGGGCAGCCAGCGGGTGCCCGGGAACGCCGCGGCGATCTCGTCGAACACCGGGCCCAGCCGCCGGGTGAGGTCGACCGCGCCGATCAGCTCGTACCAGGAGTTCTTCCGCACGCAGTTGGTGATGCGCACGTTCAGGCTGAACTTCAGGCAGTGGCCGGTGACCGGGTCGTGCACGGTGCGCACCGAGGAGGTGGGGGTCACCGTGCCCGGCGCGTCCCCCAGGTCGAGCAGGCGGCCGTCGCGCAGCGGCGCGGCGAGGTCGGCGGCGAGCAGGGAGAGCTGCCAGGGGTGCGCGGGCAGCGGCGTGTACCCGGCGGGCGCGCCGCCGAGCCGGTCGAGCACGGCGGTGTCCCCCTCCCGGGCGGCGAGATCGTCCCGTACGGCGAGCAGCCGCAGCGGGAACCGGGCGTGCGTCTCCGGCGAGTAGCCGAGCCACTCGGCCCCCGACCCGCCGCGCGCCTTCGGCGCCGGATGGAACGGGTGGCCGAGCAGCAGCGCCTGCTCCGAGGCGAGCCAGGGGTCGGCGGGCGGCTCGGCGGCCTCGCGCTCCTTCAGCAGCGCGGCGGTGGTCTCCCGGCTCGCCGCCACCTGGGCGGCGAACTCGGTGTTGCCCCCGCCCAGCTCGGCCTCGATCAGCCGGGTGAGCAGGTCCGCGCCGAGCGGCCGCCAGGCGCCGTCGCACAGCCACTCGGGTGTGCCCTCGACGCGCACCGCCGCGCCGCCGTGCGCGCGCGCCCGGATGAGCGTGCCGGCGACCTCGAACAGCAGGTACGGCCGCGCGGGCCACACCCGCCCGCGCGGTCCGGCGACCTCGCGGACGCAGCAGCGCAGCAGGGCGGCGAGCGACGCTCTTTCGGCGACGCCGACGGGTGAGTCGAGCACGACGCTGTCCATAGGTGAGAGGACCCCTCTTATTCGATACGGAACGGACAGGGATGAACAGGGGGGTGGTGCCGAGGGCGATCACGCGTCGGGGTCGCGGGGAGGGTTCATCGGGGCTCGGCGGGTGGGTGACGCAGGTAGTTCGGGCCGCTGGTGCCGTAGTACTTGTTCACGTCCCGGGCACCGGTGCGGGACTTGTCCACCAGCGTCCCGGCGGTGACCATCGACTTGCCCACCAGGCGCGCGGCGTCGAGCGTGCGGGCCCGCAGCAGCCGCGCCATCGGGTGGCCGCCGTGCTCGTCGAGCGCCGCGGCGAGCGTCTCGCGCACCAGGCGCACCCCCGGCCGCCCGGCGACGCCGTACGCGATCGCGGCGGCGGCGAGGTGCAGGGTGATCGTGACGAACACGTCGGCGAGCGCGTGCGGGTCGTCGGTGAGCATGCGCTCGTCCGCGAACGGCGGGGCCGGGCCGAGCCCGGCCGCGCGCAGCGCCTCCGGGGAGGCGAGCAGGCCGTCGTTGTCCTTCACCAGCAGGCGCAGCCCGCCGCGGCCGAGCACGAGGGCGAGGTTCTGCTGGTGGGCCTCCAGGGCGATGCCGTACCGGACGAAGAGCCGCACGTTGAAGGTGAGCAGCACGGTGAGGTAGTCGCGCAGCAGCGCGAGCGCGTCGCCGCCGTAGTGGCGGCGCGCCACCTCGTCGATCACCCGGCCGGAGCCGGGCGCCGGGGCGGGCAGCGCGGCGACCGAGACGATCTCGCCGGGCGGGTTCCGGCGCAGCAGCCAGCCGAGGTACTCGTGGCCGGCGTGCGCGTAGGCCTGCTCGTCGGCGAGTTCCACCGGCGTCTGTTCGCGGCGCAGCACGGCGCGGAGCAGGCGCTCGGCCGCGGCGCCGTCGTGCAGCGTGCCCGGTTTGATCGAGCGGCGGTTGCGCAGGCCGAGCGTGCTCGTGGGCAGCGGCAGCTTCAGCTGCACCGCGCCGTCCGCGGCGGCGACCTCGACGGTGCGCATCGACAGCGTGGGCCGCACGGTGAGGTACTCCACGTCACCGAGCAGCACGCCCGGCAGGTCGCGCACGATCGGCGCGGTGAGCGGGTGAACCGGGAAGAGCGTGTGCGACGCGGCGAGCTCCTCGGGCAGGCCGGCGGCGCGGAACGACGGCCACCACGGCTCGGCGTCGGGCGGCGCGGGGCCGCGCTCCACCCGCGCGTTCGGCACGGCCGCCCAGCGCAGCCGGAACGCGGGCGCGAACTCGGGCGCGTACGCGCGCAGCTCGGCGTCGGTGAGCCCGAACCGGCAGCGCGCGGTCGGATAGACCGGGTGGTCGAGGAACGCGGCGAGGCTGTCGTAGCCGGTCACGCCGAGCGCCGGGCGGCCCGCCAGCCGTGTCAGCACCCGGTCGCGGTCCCGGTCGTGCGCCCGCAGCGCGCGCAGCGCCTGGCGGCACTCCTCGGCGAACGCGGCCACCCCCGGCGCGTCCGCCGGGTCGGCGATCAGCTCCAGCGCGCGCAGCACCTCGGCGAGCCGCGGCGACTCGTCCGGGTCGACGACGAAGTCCTGGAAGAGGCCGCCGGGCACGAGCCGCACCCGGGTGCCGGTGGGCAGTTCGAGCGCCACCCCCGTGCGGTCGCGCGACACCCGCCCGGCGAGGCCGCCGTAGTCCTCCCGCAGCAGCGCGTCGAGCACCCGCCGGGCGAGGTACGCCTCGCGGCCGGGGAGCGCGCCGCGGTCGTCCGCCGCGATCACCGGATCACCCACGGGTGCTTCCGGCGGAACTCCGCCACCGCCGCGTCGACGGCGGCGCGGTCCGGCCCCACGGCCCGGATCACGCCGAGATAGTCCCGGTTCGTGTGGGTCAGTGCTATGCGGTCGCCGACCGCGCGCAGCGGCCGGTGCCACAGCCGGGTCTCGCCGGGCAGCTCGATCGCCGGGGGCGCCTGCCGTACCGTGCCCTCCCGGTCGGCGACGACGCTCACGGCCGTGCCGTACCGGGCGGGCGCGGGGGTGGGCGGGGCGGCGGGCTCGCCCGCGTGCACCCGCAGGATGAGCTCGTGCAGCGGCACGCCGAGCACCTCGGCGAGGAGGAAGTCGCAGTTGTCGCCGATGACCCGGTAGTTCACCTCGATGATTCGTGGCCCCTCGCCGGTCACGACATACTCGGTGTGGCAGGCGCCGAGGCCCACCCCGAGCGCATCGAGGGCCCGGAGCACGTGCGCGACCTCGCCCTCGCCGCCGGGCCGGTCCGCGGGCGGGTCCCAGTCGAGCCGCTCCTCGACGAAGTACGGCGGCGGCCCGAGCGTGGTGCGGAAGCCGCCGAGCACCCGGACCGTCCGCCCGTCGCCGAGCGTCTCCAGGGTGCGCAGCCGCCCGTCGAGGTACTCCTCGGCGACGAGCGTGTCGCCCGGCCGCCGGGTCCAGATCCCGGTCGCGACCCGGATCAGCTCGGCCTTGTCGNGGCAGAGCACCACGTCCTCGCTCGCCACCCCCTCNCGGGGTTTCACCACCACCGGGTACGGCAGGCCGTCCGGCGGCGGCGCGTGCGGGCGCAGCCGGGCCGAGCGGACCGTCTCCACCCCGGCGGCGGCGAGCGCGCGGCGCATGAGCGCCTTGTTCTTCGCGGTGAGGCAGGCCCGCCAGTCCTTGGCGGGCAGGCCGAAGTAGGCGGCGGCGAGCGCGGTCGCGGCCTGGATGTGNTCGGAGTTGGTGAAGATCACGTCGGGGGCGNGGTGNGCCGCGATCGCCTCGATGACCGCGGTGGCGTCCCGCACGTCGGCCTCGATCACCTCGGCCGGGGCGTCGGCGTACTCGCCGGGCCGGTCGGTGAGGATCGTCACGTCCCAGCCCAGCGCGGCGGCGGCGGGCAGGAAGCCATCGGTGACCGAATCGGTCGGTTTGAGGGTGGTGAGGTACAGCCGCAACGCAGCGCTCCCAATGGAGGTAAGGCTAACCTAACCCGTTGCATCCTAGCCCGAATGAAGATCAGATGGTGGTCTGACATCCCAACAGGTGCGGGCGTGCGGGAAGATGAGCAGGTGGAGGCTAGTGAGGGACTGCTGGGACCGCTGCTGCTCGCCCGGAGCGGCATCAACCGTTCGGCCGAGCTCCGCCGCAACCGCGCATGGCTGGAGCGCGCCTGGGCCGACGACGAACGCACCCGGGTGGTGCTCGTGCACGACGGCCGCGCGCCGGTGCGCCACGACGGCGACGGGGCGCGCCTGGTGCTGCTGCCGCCCGCCCAGACGCCGGACGGCGACCGGTACCTGCTCGGCCTCGACGACGACGGCGTCGCCTACTTCGCGGTGCGCGCCAAGGCCGTGCCGGGGGAGCTCGCGGACGAGCGCTGGGAGGGCCTGCGCCGGGCGGGCGCGCTGCTCGGCGACCGGGACGCGGGCCTGCTCGTCAACGCGGTCGCGCTGGAGGCCTGGCACGCCACCCACGAGCACTGCCCCCGGTGCGGCACCCGCACCGAGATCTCCGCGGGCGGCCACGTGCGGGTCTGCCCGGCGGACGGGAGCGAGCACTTCCCCCGCGTCGACCCCGCTGTGATCATGCTCGTCCACCACGGCGACCGGTGCCTGCTCGCCCGCGGCCCGCAGTGGCCGGAGAACCGGTTCTCCGTGCTCGCCGGGTTCGTCGAGCCCGGCGAGTCGCTGGAGCAGGCGGTGGTGCGCGAGGTCGCCGAGGAGGTCGGGGTGACCGTGACCGCGCCGCGCTACCTGGGCAGCCAGCCGTGGCCGTTCCCGCGCAGCCTCATGCTCGGCTTCTTCGCGCGGGCGATCTCGACCGAGCTGCGCATCGATCCGGACGAGATCGCCGAGGCGCGGTGGCTGAGCCGTACCGAGCTGCGGGAGGCGGTCGAGTCCGGCGAGATCATGCTGCCCGGCCAGGTCTCGATCGCCCGCCGCCTGATCGAGACCTGGTACGGCGGGCACCTGCCGGGCGACTGGTAGGGCGACGGCGGGCCCGCCCGGCCTCAGCTCGCCGCGGACGACCCGGCCGCCGGCGACCCGGCCGCCGATGCCGCGGCGAGGCGGGCCTTCACCTCCTGCACCGAGGGGTTGGTCGCGGCCGTGCCGTCGGGGAACACCACGGTGGGCACCACCCGATTGCCGTTGTTCACGCTCATCACGAACTCGGCGGCCTTCGGGTCCTGCTCGACGTCGATCTCGCGGAAGCCGATCCCCTCGCGGGTGAGCTGGCTCTTCAGTCGCTTGCAGGGGCCGCACCAGCTGGCGGTGTACACCGTGAGTGCCATGAGGGTCGAGTCCCTTTCATGTCCCTTTTGCCTTCTTTGGCGTTCGGGCCAACATCAGGGACAGGGTAAATGTTCCCGCGTCACAGGCCCACGCTCGGCAGCGGGCCGAGCCGTGACGTCAGCCAGCGCTGGATGCCCTCGGCCACCCCCGGCTGCCGGTAGAGCGCGGTGCTGTGCTGCCCGCCGGGGAGCACCCGGATGTTCATCGGCACCCCGAACCGGCCGAGCTGATCCTTGAGCAGCTGGCTGTGGTACGGCGGCACGAACTCGTCCTGGGAGTGCACGGTGAGCATCGGCGCGTCACCCCGGCTCGCGTGCCAGGGGACCTCCATGCTCCGCCAGACCGACGCGCACCGGGGCCGGGTCGGCAGGCAGTTGCCGGCGAGCGCCACGGCCGCCTTGCGCAGCCGCTGCTGCGCGGGCGTCGCGCCCTCGTCGCCGTCGACGAACGCGGTCATCGGGGAGATCACCGGGGAGACGCCCACCACGGCCTTCAGCCCGGGCAGGCCGTCGCGGTAGGTGCCGACCGCGGCGGCGATGTGGCCGCCCGCGGAGAAGCCGACCACCCCGTACCGGGAGGGGTCGAACCCGAACAGCTTCGCGTGCCGGCGCGCGGTGCGGACTCGCGTCGATCGCGTCCACCCGCTGGGCCGGCCAGGGCGCGTCCTGGGAGAGGCGGTAGTTGAGGTTGAAGACCGTGTAGCCCTGCTCGACGTAGCCGCGCACGATCGAGGCCATGCCGCGCTTGTCGCCGCTGTTCCACCAGCCGCCGTGGATGATGAACACGGCGGGGCGGGCGACCCCGTCCTCGCGGTACCAGACGTCCATGCGCTGGCGGACGTGCCGGCCGTACCGGACCGTGCGGACCACGACGCCCGGCGGGATGTTGGTGAGGCCGGACCGGGTGGGGGACGGCTCGGGGTTCGCGGTCTGCGTCGGGCTGGCGCTGGCGGTGGCGGTGGCGCTGGCGCTGGTGGTGACGGTGGGCTCGGGTCGTGGTTGCGCGTGCGCGGGAGTGAGTGAACCCGACACCATGACGGCGGCAAGCGCCAGGCAACCCACAGTCACCGTTGCGCGCACGAGTCCGTTCCCTTCCCCGATGTATCGTCTGTCCCGCACATTGTGGCGGAGACGTGATCATTTTTGGGCGACAGCAGGTCACGGCTTGACATCCGAATGGCGCTCGCATGACCCGCTGCTGGAAGGATGATGCCAGCACCCCGCCCCCGGCGCACCTTTGGAGTCGTAGTTGGATCCCGACGACGTCCTGACCGGCCTCGATCCGGAGCAGCGTGAGGTCGCGCTCGCGGTGCGCGGCCCGGTGTGCGTGCTCGCCGGGGCGGGCACGGGGAAGACCCGCGCGATCACGCACCGCATCGCGTACGCGGTGCGCAGCGGCGCGGTCGAGGCCTCCAGCGTGCTCGCCGTGACCTTCACCGCCCGCGCCGCGGGCGAGCTGCGGCAGCGGCTGCGCGCGCTCGGCGCGCCCGGGGTGCAGGCGCGCACGTTTCACGCCGCCGCGCTGCGCCAGCTCACCTACTTCTGGCCGAGGGTGATCGGCGGCGACACCCCGAAGGTGATCGAGTCGAAGCTGCCCCTGCTCGTCGACGCCTGCCGCCTCGTGCGGCGCAGCCCCGACCGGGCCGAGCTGCGCGACATCGCCGCCGAGATCGAGTGGGCGAAGGTCACCCAGACCGGGCCGGAGGACTACGCCGAGGCGGCGGCGAAGGCGGGCCGCGCCACCCCCGTGCCGGTGGAGGAGATCGTCCGGCTCTACGACGCCTACGAGCGGCTGCGCCGGGAGCGGCACCTCGTCGACTTCGAGACGATCCTCGAGCTCATGGCCGCGGTGATGACCGAGCACCCCGAGGTGGCCGGGCAGATCCGCCGGCAGTACCGGTACTTCGTCGTCGACGAGTACCAGGACGTGAACCCGCTGCAGAAGCTGCTGCTCGACACCTGGCTCGGCGGGCGCGACGACCTGTGCGTGGTCGGCGACCCCAACCAGACGATCTACTCGTTCACCGGGGCGACGCCGCACTACCTCACCAACTTCACCGTGGAGTACCCGGACGCGGCCGTGATCCGCCTGGTGCGCGACTACCGGTCCACGCCCCAGGTGGTGACGCTCGCCAACCGGGTCATGTCCGGCTCCCGGTCCGCGCGGTGGCTGCGGCTGCGCGCGCAGCGCCCGGACGGGCCCGAGCCGGTCTTCACCGAGTACGACGACGAGCCCGCCGAGGCGCAGGGCGTCGCCCGCCGGGTCGGCGAACTGATCGCGAGCGGCGTGCCGGCCCGCGAGATCGCCGTGCTGTTCCGGGTGAACGCCCAGTCCGAGACGTACGAGCAGGCGCTCGCCGAGGCCGGCGTGCCGTACGTGCTGCGCGGCGCGGAGCGCTTCTTCGAGCGGCCCGAGGTACGGCAGGCCGTGGTGCTGCTGCGCGGCGCCGCGCGGTCGGCCGGGGCGGACGAGCCGCTCGTGCCCGCGGTGCGGGACGTGCTCGCCGGCGTCGGGCTCACCCCCGAGCCGCCCGGCGGCGGCAAGGCCCGGGAGCGGTGGGAGTCGCTCAAGGCGCTCGCCGACCTCGCCGAGGAGCACGCCGCGCAGGGCGGCGGCGAGGGCGGCCTGCCCGGGTTCGTCGCCGAGCTGGAGCGGCGGGCCGCCGAGCAGCACGCGCCGCAGGTCGAGGGCGTGACGCTCGCCTCGCTGCACGCGGCGAAGGGCCTGGAGTGGGACGCGGTCTTCCTCGTCGGCCTCACCGACGGCATGCTGCCGATCCACTACGCCACCACCCCGGAGCAGGTGGAGGAGGAGCGCCGCCTGCTCTACGTCGGCGTCACCCGGGCCCGGGAGCACCTGCACCTGTCGTGGGCGCTGGCGCGCTCCCCGGGCGGCCGCCGCGCCCGCCGCCCGTCCCGGTTCCTCGACGGCCTCGTCCCCGCGGCCGTGGCCCGGCCCCGCCCGCCCGGCCTCGGCGACGACGGGCCGCGGGGCCCGCGGCGGCGCCGCGCCGTCGCGCTGCCCGCCGCCTGCCGGGTGTGCGGCGCGACGCTCGCCACCGCCCGGGAGCAGAAGCTCGGCCGGTGCGCCGGCTGCCCCGCCGCGTTCGACGAGGAGCTGCTCGAACGGCTCAAGGCGTGGCGGGCGGCGGAGGCGGCGCGCGCCAGGGTGCCGCCGTTCGTCGTGTTCACCGACGTCACCCTGCAGTCGATCGCCGAGCACGTGCCGACGACGGAGGCGGAACTCCTCGCCATCACCGGGATAGGTAGGGTCAAAGCCGACCGGTACGGCGAGGCCGTGCTCGCCATCTGCCGTGGCGGAGAGATCACACCGGCCGAGGCGGCGGGGGGAGAGGTGCAGTGAACGAGGCGCTGAAAGAGGTGCTCGACCTCCTCGACCTGGAGCAGATCGAGCTCGACATCTTCCGCGGGCGCAGCCCCGCCGAGCGCATCCAGCGCGTCTTCGGCGGCCAGGTGGCCGCGCAGGCGCTCGTCGCGGCCGGCCGTACCGTGCCGGAGGGGCGGCAGGTGCACTCGCTGCACGCCTACTTCATCCGGCCGGGCGACCCGAGCGTGCCGATCGTCTACAACGTGGACCGCACCCGGGACGGCCGCTCGTTCACCACCCGCCGGGTCACCGCGATCCAGCACGGCAAGGCGATCTTCACGATGTCGGCGTCGTTCCACGTCGCCGAGGGCGGGCCGGGGCACCAGGCGAGCACGATGCCCGACGTGCCGCCGCCGGACACGCTGCCGACCTTCGCCGAGCGCATGCTCGGCGTGGCCGGGGACGATCCGGGCATCCGCGAGTGGCTGGCGAAGCCGCGGCCGGTCGACTTCCGCTACGCCACCCCGCTGAGCTGGGAGGCGAGCGTCGATCCCGCGCTGCGCGGGTCGTCGACCCGGGTGTGGTTCCGGTACGACGCCGAGCTGCCCGACGACCCGCTGCTGCACGTCGTGCTCGCGGCCTACGCGAGCGACTTCACCCTGGTGGACACGGTGCTGCTGGCGCGGGGCCTGGCACCGGGCGGGTCGGGCTTCATGGCCGCGTCGCTCGACCACGCGATGTGGTTCCACCGGCCGCTGCGGGTGGACGACTGGGTGCTGTACGCCCAGGAGGCGCCCTGGTCGGGGTCGGCCCGGGGCCTCGCCCGCGGGGAGATGTTCACGCCGTCGGGCGAGCTCGCGGTGTCGGTGGTGCAGGAGTGCCTGATCCGCACGACGGACCGGTCGGCGAATCTGTAAAACCGCAGGTAGAAAATCTGTTGCCCGATTGAGCTGTCCCGGTTTAGGGTCTAGGTCGAGCCAGTCGGACGATTCCGCGTTCCGTCTCTCTACGTCCTGAGAAATGAGGTGAGCCCGGTGAGGACGATCACTCAGCTGCCCGCCACGCCGTGGCTCGCCTTGGTGTGCCCGACGATCAACGCCGTCGACGTAGTCGCCGATGCGTCGGTCGCTGCTTGGGGCAAACTGTCCGGTTCCGCTGCCGCTGAATTCGCGACGGCTCAGGCTGCCCTGCGCCGGTCCGCGGTTCGGGACCGTGGCGAGAGCGGCTTCGGTGCTGCCCGTCCGATGTACGCCCACGACCTGCCGACCCTGCTCATCCCCAACGGGGGAGTGTGTGGTCCGCAACCCTGGAGAGATCCGGTCAGAAGCTGACCGGCATCAGAGCCTCCTAGGCCGCGGATCCACACCCGGATCCGCGGCCTTCTTGTTGTTGGCGCCAGACCACATCGCTAGACACNACCCAATCAAGATCAACCAGNACGGACCGACCANAGAGGTGACGCTGATGGCGGCATCGATCNNGGACCNGATCGAGGACGTCGAGATCCCNTGCCGTTCCGACCCGGACCTGTGGTTCGCCGAGGCTCCGGAGGACGTGGAGTTCGCCAAGGCGCTCTGCGGCGGCTGCCCGATCCAGAAGGCCTGCCTGGCCCGTGCGCTGGAGCGCGCTGAGCCGTGGGGCGTCTGGGGCGGCGAGCTGATCATCCGCGGTGCGATCGTGCCGCGCAAGCGGCCGCGTGGCCGTCCGCGGAAGAACCCCGTAGCGGCCTGATCCGTCCGGCATCCCTTCCACCCCCTCCTCAGCAGAAAGGACGAACCGAAATGACCCTCTTCATCCGGAGCGCCGAAATGCATCTCTTTAACGAAGACCTGGTGCGAGAACGAATACGAAGCCTCCGCCGGGAGGCGGCGGAGGAGCGTCTCGCCCGCCGAGTCAGGAGCGTGCGGAAGGCACGCCGGCGGATGGAGCGCGCCTCCGAACGCCTCAACCGTGCCCTGGCCCGCCTCTGATCGACGATCAGCGGCGCGGCCCGCCGGGGTACGGCGAGCAGAACCGTCGAGCACGACCGAGGGGCGGCCCCCACCGGGGCCGCCCCTCCTCGTCTTCAAGCCTTCGCCTCTCCCGCGTCCGCGGTCCGCATGTCGCCCGCCGGCCGCCGGCCACCGAGGGCGACGTCCCGCCCGGATGTCGCCGCCAGACCCGGAGCCCCGCAGGTGACCATGCCGGTGTGATCAGGCGTCGGCGCCGATCTTCGCCTTTCCGCCCGCGCGGCCCTCGCGGTCCCGGCGGCCCTCGGCCGCTCACGAGGGCGACGCCCTGCCCGGACGACGCCGACCGGAACCGGATCCGAGCGGATGACCTCGCCAGGGAACCGGGCGATGGCGCGATCATCACCTGTCCGCCCGCGCGGCCCTCGCGACGCCGGGAGATCCTCAGCCGCTGAGGGCGAGGGCGGCGTCCTCCGGGTCGTCGTCGGCGAAGCCCGGCACCCAGCGGATCACCTCGTCGCGGAACCGCGCGGTGGTGCCGAGCTGGCACAGCACGCCCACGCCCGCCGCGTGCACCCGGTGGATCAGCACGTACGACGGGGGCAGGTTGAGCTGGCGCACGACGTTGTTCGGCCGGAAGTCCGCGACGGCCGCGAACTGGCGCTGCAGCCACTCGCGGCTGAAGGTGAACTCCTCCACCCGGGTCGGCTCGACGTACGGGGTGAGGAAGGCGCGCAGCGCGTCCACGTCGATGTCGATGTGCGGGCGGATGAACCCCTCCTCGCGCAGCCCGCGCACGACGGTGTCCATGTCCCCCTGGTTGAAGATGCGGATCAGGGTGCCGAACACCTTGGGGTAGCCGCCGGGCAGCCGGTTCACCGCGCCGAAGTCGAGCACCCCCATGCGCCCGTCGGGCAGGATGCGGAAGTTGCCCGGGTGCGGGTCGGCGTGCAGCATGCCCACCCGGGCCGGCGAGCTGAACAGGAAGCGGGCGAACAGCAGCCCCGCCCGGTCCCGCTCGGCCTTGCTCCCGTCGGCGATGATCCGCGACAGCGGCACCCCGTCGAGCCACTCGGTGACGAGGATCTGCTCGTTCGCCGCGACCACGTCGGGGATGAAGAAGTCCGGGTCGTTGTGGTACTCCAGCGCGAAGGCGTGCTGCGCCTCGGCCTCGCGCAGGTAGTCGAGCTCCTCCGCGACCCGCTCGCGCAGCTCGGCGAGCACCGCCTTGGTGTCGAGCCCGGGCAGCAGCACCCCGAACAGCGTGCCGAGCCTCGCCAGCTGCTTGAAGTCGGACATGAGCGCCTTGCCGGCGCCCGGGTACTGGATCTTCACCGCGACCCGGCGGCCGTCATGCCAGACCGCCCGGTGCACCTGCCCGATCGACGCCGCCGCGGTCGGCTCGTCGTCGAACTCCAGGAACATGCCGCGCCAGTCGTCGCCGAGCTGCTCGCGCAGCACCTTGTGCACCGTCGCCGCGGGCAGCGGCGGCGCGGCGTCCTGCAGCTTGGTGAGGGTCGCCCGGTACGGCGCGGCGATCTCGTCGGGCAGCGCGGCCTCGAAGATGGACAGCGCCTGCCCGAGCTTCATCGCGCCGCCCTTGAGCTCGCCCAGCACCTTGAAGATCTGCTCGGACGTTCTCTGCTGGATCTCCTCGGCGACCAGCTCGGCGGACCTGCCGCCGATGCGTTTGCCGAGGCCGAGGGCGGCGCGTCCGGCGAACCCGATGGGGAGCGCCGCGAGTTTGGCCGAACGCGTGACTGCACGACGGGGGAGGTCACTCACGCGACCATTCTCCGAAAATCTCTCTCATTTCCATAGCAAGAACATTGGGGATGGGGCCTGTAGGACCGCTTCCGCCAACGCCAATCGGGGAGAACATCAACCGAGCCACCCGCGAGGTGACTGCCGCGACCATCGACGTAGGCCAGAACTTGACCCGCAGTATAGGCGGCCACCAGCGAGGACAACACCGTCCCGCAGGCGATCTCGCCCGCCGGGTAGCCGCCGAGCCGCGCGCTCACCATCGGCCAGTCCGGGTCGCGGTCGCGGCGTGCGAGGTCGATACAGCGCAGGCAGGCGGTGCGCCCGGGCAGCACGAGCGGCCCCACCGACCCGATCCCCTCGAACGCGGTGGCGAGCAGGTGGGGCACGCCGAGCTCGGTGAGCTCCCGGGCGAGCACCCCGTCGAGCGGCCCCACCGGGGCGAGCACCACCAGATCGGGCCGCCGCGCGCCGTCGCCCGGATGCGCGGCCGTGCGCCCGGACCAGGCGTTCACGCCGCGCGCGAGGCGGCGGGCGACGGCCACCGCGCCGTCGTCGCGCCGCCCGCCGACCTGATCCCACCCGAGCCCGCCGGGCGCGAGGTCGCGCCGCCGCGCCTCTCCCGGGTCGACCACGCACAGGTGGCCGACGCCCGCGGCGGCGAGCAGGGCGGCGATCTGGGCGCCGACCCGGCCCGCGCCGTACACGCGGACGTGCGCGGCGCGGCGCCGCCGCATCGCGCCGAGGCCGCCGTCGGCCGCGCCGCCGGTGAGGGAGAGCTCGTCGAGGTCGGGCGCGAGGCGGTCGCGCTCGGCGAGCGGCAATCCGGCGAGCGCGTCGGGCCGCACCGCCGCGTCGTCGAGGGCGCCGCACCGGCCGAGCAGGCCGAGCAGCTCGTGCACCGCCGCCTCGCCGAGACCGTGCTCCCGGGCCCGCGCGACGAGGTCGGGGACGGTCGCGGTGCCGTCGAGCGCGTCGATCAGCTCGCGCACGGCGGGCTCGACGTCGGCGAGCACCACCGCCCGCGCGGGGTGCACGCCGAGTTGCAGGCTGCGCTCGCCGCGCTCCAGGCGGCGCAGCGCCGGTTTGACTCGTGGCCTCATGGACGCCGACCCTGCCACACCGGGCCGTCCGGTGGAGGGCCGTGACCGCCGCCCTGTGGACAACCTGGAGCACCAACAAAAATTACTGTGATTTACATCACACTTATCCGCGGAAGTGTTCTTGGTCCCGGCCGTTCCGGCGCACCCGAAACCACCGCGTTCTCCGTAGTCGGCGCGGGGAAGGCGCCGGTTCCCGCCGCCGCGCCGCGGCATCGCCCATATAGGGATTGACCAGCAAAAACGTGATCGACCCCCTGTGGAATTTCACGAGACTGGGCTACCGTTCATATGTGCCCCCCGAGACAGTCGAGGTTCGACGGAGCGCACGACGCCGACGGACCGTATCCGCGTATCGCGATGGCGACAAGACCATAGTGCTGCTCCCGGCCGGGTTGAGCAGGACGGACGAAGAAGAGTGGGTACGCCGCATGCTCGATCGCCTGGCCGCGAAGGAGCAGCGAAGACGCCCCACCGACGAGGACCTGATGGAACGGGCGAAGGAGCTCTCCGCTCGCTACCTCGACGGCAAGGCGATTCCCCGCAGCGTGCGCTGGGTGGAAAATCAGCGGCACCGCTGGGGATCCTGCACTCCTGATCAGGGCACGATTCGTATTTCCACCCGGATTCGCGGTATGCCGGCCTGGGTCGTGGATTATGTGATCATGCACGAGCTGGTGCATCTTCTCGTCCCAAGTCACGGCCCGCGCTTCTGGAACCTGGTGGAACGTTATCCCAGAGCCGAGCGCGCCCGCGGCTTTCTGGAGGGATTCTCCATGGCCGCGAGCGCCGCCGCCGCGGAGGAGTGTTGACCGGTACGACCGATCACCCGGCCGGCGACCCGGCCGGTTCCCCGGGCGCGCCCGCCGAGCCCGCGACGCCGCGCCGCGCGGTCGGCGTCCTGATCACCGCCGACCCGGCCGCCGCCGCACCCCCGGGCGTGGACCCGGACGAGTTCCTCGCCGCCGTCGCCGAGGACACCTACGAGGTCGTGGCGGGCCTCGAACTCGTCCAGCCCGTCATCCTGCACACCGGCCTGGAGGAGCTCGCCCACGAGATCGCCTGGCCGGGCACCCCAGTGATCCACCTGGCGGACGGCGCCCTGGGGAAGGCGTTCGAGGCGCTGCGCCCGTACGGCGACGTCGCCGCCGTGGTCGCCGGAGACGCCCCCGACCTGCCGCCGCTGCTCATCGGCAAGCTCCTGCGCGAGCTGGGCCGCGCGCCCGTCGCCGTCTGCCCCGCCGAGGACGGCACCGCCGTCGCAATCGCCGCCCGTCAGCCGCTGCCCGGCTGGGCGGCGGCCGAGCTGAACGACGCGGACGTGGTCCGCCGGCTGCGCGCGATGGCCCCGGGCCGCCGCATGGTCGCCACCGGCCCCGGCTGGCACCGCCTGCGCCGGCCCGCCGACATCCACCGCCTCGACCCCGGCCTGGAGGGCTGGGAGGCCACCCGCGCGCTGCTCAGCGCGGCAGCCGGACCTCGGTGAAGATCGCCCGGTGGTCGGTGCGCGGCAGGTCGTGCACCTCGTACCCGGTCACCGCGAGCCGCTCGTCGGCGAGCAGGTGATCGATCGTGATCATCGGCGGCACCCGCTTGTTCGCCGGCCAGGTCGGGACCAGCCCCTTGCCCGTGGCGTCCGCCGCGTCCACGTACCCCCGGCTCACCAGGTCGCGGAACGCGGCGTGGTCGAGGCTCGCGTTGAAGTCGCCGACGAGGATCCGGTACGGCCCGCTCTTCGGCGCGGACGGCAGGCTGCGCAGCCCCTCCCGCCACAGCTCGGTCTGCCGGGACCCCAGCGGCGGGAAGGTGTGCACGTCGACCAGCTCCACCTGCGCCCCGTTCGGCAACGTCATGCGCGCGGCGGGCATGTTGTGGCCGATCGCCCGGAACAGCCCCGGCAGCTCGGTGAGCGGGTAGCGCGCGTACAGCCCGCTGCCGGTGGCGCTGAACTCGTCCTTCAGCACCCGGTACGGCATGAGCTCCTTCAGCCCGGCGTCGTCGAGATCGAACACCGCCGCGGGGGTGAGCTCCTGGGTGCTCAGCACGTCGGGCCTGAGGCGGCGCACCAGGTCCACCACCGCTTCGGCGTCGGCCCGCCCGAACAGCAGGTTGGCGCTGAGCACGCGCAGCGTCGGCCCGGACGCCGCGGCCTGCGCCGACGGCGCCAGCCGGGGCAGCACGCTCACCGCGAGCGCGGCCGTGGTGGCCGCCGCGACCAGCATCGCGACCCGCCGCCGGGACAGCACGGCGAGCAGCAGCGGCACGAGCGACCCGGCCGCCGCGTACGGCGTGGCCGTCATGAGCTGCGCGGACCACGAGCCGCGCTCCAGCCCGGCCATCCGGGTCACCGCCCACGCGGCGAACGGGGTGATCGCGATCCAGGCGAGCCTCCCGGAGACCCTGCGCCGGCCCCGTCTCGGGGTGACGATCTCCCCGCCGATGGCGGACGTCGATGCCGTGATATCCAACCTGCCCTGCTCCACTCCGGCCCACCCGTCGTCGTGATCGACTCTACCGAGCGGAGGGATAAAGCGGGCGCAAGGCCGCAGCTCGCCGGGCCAGCCGCCGGGTCGCCTCGTCGGACGGCTCGGGGATCGCGTCCACCGGGAACCAGCGCAGATCGAGCGACTCGTCGCTGATCACCGCCTCCGCGCCGGGCGGCGCGAGCGCGCCGTACTCCAGGTCGAGGTGCCAGCTGTGCGGCGGGTGGCACCACACCTTGTGCCGGTCGAGCGCGAGCGGCCCCGGCAGCAGCCGCAGGCCCGGGATGCCGGACTCCTCGACGGCCTCCCGGAGCGCGACCTGCGCCACGGTGCGNTCGCCGCGCTCNCAGTGCCCGCCCATCGGCAGCCACATGCCCGCCTTCGGATGCAGGGTGAGCAGCACCCGCTCCCCGTCNTGGGACAGCACCGCGGTGGTCGCGGTGATGTGTCCCGGCNCGCACTCGCGCCACATGCCGTCCTCGTGCGCGCGCAGATGCCGCAGGAACTCCACGCGCAACGCCTCCTCCTCCGGCGTCGGCGCGGTCCACGCCGCCAGCACGGCGAGGGCGTCGGCCCGCAGATCCGCCTCGGGGGCCCGCTCCCGCGCCGTCACGCGGAGGGCGCGGCGTCGCCGCCGCCGGAGGACGGCCCCTCGTCGTCGCCGAGGGAGGAGATGTCGAGGTCGTCGGCGCCGCCGCCCGCCACGAACGAGGTCGGGTCGTCGAGGTCGTCCGAGGTCGGCATGAGGTCGGGGTGGCTCCACACCGCGTCCCGGCCGTCGATGCCGCGGGCGTCCTTGAGCCTCCGCCACAGCGCCGCCGCCTCGCGCAGCCGCCGCGGCCGCAGCTCCAGGCCGACGAGCGTGGCGAAGGTCCGCTCGGCCGGGCCGCCGGTGGCGCGGCGCCGCCGTACCGTCTCGGAGAGCGCGGACGCGGCCGGCAGCTTGCCGGTGGCGGCGTCGTCCACGACCGTGCTCACCCAGCCCTCGACGAGGGCGAGCAGCGTCTCCAGCCGGGCGAGCGCGGCCTTCTGCTGCTCGGTCTCCTTCGGCCGGATCAGCGCGCCGCCGTTGAGCGCCTCCTGGAGCGCCTCCGGGTTGGTGATGTCGAGCCTGCCGAGCTGCTCCTCCAGCGCGGACACGTCGATCGAGATGCCGCTCGCGTACTCCTCCACCGCGCCGATCAGCCGCGCGCGCAGCCACGGCACGTGGTGGAAGAGCCGCTGGTGCGCCGCCTCGCGCAGGGCGAGGTAGATCCGGATCTCCTCGGCCGGGATGTCGAGGCCCTGGCCGAACTTGGCGACGCCGCCGGGCAGCAGCGCGGCGCTCTCCGCCAGCGGCAGGCCGACGTCGGAGGAGCCCACCACCTCGCCGGCGAGCGTGCCGAGGGCCTGGCCGATCTGCGTGCCGACCATCATGCCGCTCATCTGCTTGAGCATGCCGATCAGCGGCCCGGCCATCGCCTTCGCCTCCTCGGGGAGACCGGCCGCGTTGATCGTGCCGCCCATCGTCTCGACCATGCGCGCCGCCACCGGGTCGCACAGCTGCTTCCACACCGGGACGGTCTTCTCGATCCACTCCGACCGGCTCCACGCCTCGGGCGTGTTCACCCCGGACGGCAGCGTGGTCACTTCGTTCAACCAAAGATCCGCCAGCTGGAGCGCGTCGACGATCTGGCGCCGCTCGCCCTCCATTACGCTGGGGTCACCTTCGGCCGCAACGGCATGGCGCGCGATGTTCTTGGCCATGTCCCAGTTGACCGGCCCGGAGGAGGGGGCTGACAGCATGTCGGCGAACTGCCGCATGGCGGCCGCCATCTGCTCCCGGTCGGCGAACATGGCGAACGGGTTCTCGTTGGGGTCGTTTTCGCGACCTGGCAGGTCAGTCACCGCTCTACCTCGTGCAGGATGGAGGAGTCCACACCCGCCACGTTAGCCGCCGCAGGCCGGATCAGTGTAAAGCGAGGACCTCGTGCCTACCTCGAAACGTCACCGTCGCCCGGTCGTCGCAGTAACCGGCGCGGCCCGTGGAATCGGCCGGGCGTTTCTCGCCCGGGTGGCCTCGTCTGCGGATTTCCGTCGCGTGGTGGCGATCGACGAGCACCGCGGGGACGTGCCGGAGGTCACCTGGCGAGTGCTTGACATCCGCGATCCGCTCTTGGCGAACCGCATCTCCGACGTCGACGTCCTGGTCCATCTGGGCGGCGACTTCGACCTCGACTCCGACCCGGCCGAGCGCCGCGCCTACAACGTGCGCGCCGTGGAGACCGTGCTCACCGCCTGCGCCGCCGCCCGGGTGCGCCGCGCCGTGCTCGTCACCAGCGCCATGGTGTACGGCGCGGCCCCCGACAACCCCGTGCCGCTGCCGGAGGACGCGCCGGTGGCGGCCGAGTCCGACGGAAGCGTCGTCGGCGACCACCTGGAGATCGAGGCGCTCGCCCGGCGCTCGCTGCGCAGCCACCCCGGCCTGGAGGTGACCGTGCTGCGCCCGGCCGCGCTCGTCGGCCCCGGCGTGGACACCGTGCTCACCCGGCACTTCGAGGCGCCGCGGCTGCTCACCGTGAAGGGCTGCTCGCCGCGCTGGCAGTTCTGCCACGTGGACGACCTGGTCTCGGCGCTCGAGCTCGCCGCGCTCGGCGCGGTCTCCGGCGTGGTCGCGGTCGGCTGCGACGGCTGGCTGGAGATGGAGCAGGTCGAGGAGATCTCCGGGCTGCGCCGCCTGGAGCTGCCCGCCGGCCTCACCTTCGGTACGGCACAGCGGCTGCACCGCCTCGGCTTCACCCCGGCCCCGGCGACCGACCTGCACTACGTCGTCTACCCGTGGGTGGTGGACTGCGCCAAGCTGCGCGCCGCCGGATGGAAGCCGACCTGGACGAACGAGGCGGCGTTGCGGCAGCTCATCGAGCTGCGCGAGGGCAGGCGCGCGGTGGTCGGCCGGCGCGTCTCCGGCAAGGACGCCACGCTCACCGCGGCGACGGCGGCCGGCGCCACGGCCGCGCTCATCGGCACCGCCGCGATCGTGCGCCGCGCCCGCCGCAAGCGCCGCGCCTGATCCCGGCGCGATGCGGGAGAGTAGGCTGCACATCGTGGACGTCATCCGACTGCTCGGCATTCGCGACACGCCGCTCTCCGTGGACGAGGTGATGGCCGCGGTGGCGGACCACGCCGCGGGCGGCACGACCTTGTTCGTCGGCACGGTCCGGCAGCAGGACCACGGCAGGCCGGTGACCAGGCTGTCGTACGAGGCGCACCCCAGCGCCGAGGCGGAGCTGCGCCGGGTCGCCGAGAAGGTCGCCGCGGAGTTCCCGGTCACCGCGATCGCCGCGGTGCACCGCGTCGGAGACCTCGACCTCGGGGACATCGCGGTGATCGTCGCGGTCGCCGCCCCGCACCGCGCGGAGGCGTTCCAGGCGTCGCGGCGGCTCATCGACGACCTCAAGGCCGAGGTGCCGATCTGGAAGCACCAGGTCTTCGCGGACGGCAGCACCGAATGGGTCGGCGTCGNCGAGGCCTCGTGACCGACGCGCCCGCGTAGAGTGCCCTCATGTCCCGACGTGCACTGACCCTCATGGTGGCGGGTCTGCTCACGCTCCTGCTCGGTGCGGTCGGCGCGTGGCTGCCCGTGCCGTACGTGGTGCTCAGCCCCGGGCCGACCGAGAACACCCTGGGCGAGGTCCAGGGCAAACCCGTGATCAGCATCGAGGGACGCCAGACCTATCCCACCTCGGGCGGCCTCAACCTGGTCACCGTCGCCTACCAGGGCGGCCCGGGCGGCGGCGTCGACCTGCTCACCGCGCTGCGCGGCTGGGTGGATCCGACCACGGCGGTGGTGCCGCAGGAGACGATCTTCCCCGCGGACGACAGCGTGGAGGAGGTCGAGGAGCGCAACACCCGGGAGATGAACAGCTCCCAGCAGCTCGCCACGGCCGCCGCGCTCAACGAGCTGAAGATCCCGGTGCGCACGGTCATCGCCGTGTACGACACCCAGGAGGGCTCGCCCGCGCACGGCAAGCTGCTGCCCGGCGACGAGATCCTCACCGTGGACGGCCAGGCGGTGTCCACCACCGACGAGATCGCGGCCGCGGTGCAGCGGCACGAGCCGGGCCAGCAGGTGCGGTTCGAGGTGGAGCGGAACGGCAAGCGGATGACCGTGGACCTCGGCGTGATCCCGGCGGGGAACGGCAAGGTCCAGGTCGGCGTGGTGATGGGCCCCCGGTTCAAGTTCCCGTTCAAGGTGGAGATCACGGTGGGCGACGTGGGCGGGCCGAGCGCGGGGCTGATGTTCTCGCTCGGCATCTACGACAAGCTCACCCCAGGCTCGCTCACCGGGGGGAAGACGATCGCCGGAACCGGCACCATCGACGAGCACGGCCGGGTGGGCGCGATCGGCGGCATCCAGCAGAAGATGGTGGGCGCCCGCAACAGCGGGGCGACGATCTTCCTCACCCCGGCCGAGAACTGCGCGGAGGCGGTGAAGGCGGTGCCGAACGGGCTGCGCCTGGTGAAGGTCGAGACGCTGCGCGGCGCCCTCGACGCGATCGAGGCGCTCAACAGCGGCGACAAGGAGGCGGAGGAGAGGGTGCCCACCTGCTCCTCGGTCTCGAACTGACCCGGCCGCTCGGCGCCCCGGGCCCGTCCCGTACGGCCGGGGGCGGGCGTCTCGCGGCAGCGGGACCATCGCCCTCGGCGACATACCATTTACCGACACCGAAGCGGATGGCAATCCGGGAACCACGGCGGCCGGTCGGCCGTTGGGAGCATAAATGGTGCTCCCAGTGTGTAGGTTGCCACTGACGGACCGTTGCTCTGAGACAAGGGGTGGGCGTTGAGCTTCCGGACCCCCGGAGCCGGCCGGGCGATGCGCTTGCCCCGCCGGCCCCGACTGTTGCTACCCGTCCTGATCGCCCTTGCGGCGATCGTTGTGCTGTTCTTCATCTTCACCGGGATCTACACCGACTACCTGTGGTTCGCGTCGGTGGACTACACGAACGTGTTCTCCACCGTGGTGTGGACCCAGGTGTTGCTGTTCGCCCTGGGCGCCCTGCTCATGGTGGGCATCGTCGGCGGCAACATGCTGCTGGCGCATCGGATGCGGCCGATGTTCGGCATCGGCATGTTCGGGAACGCCACCGGCGCCGACCGCTACCGCATGGCGGTCGACCCGCACAAGAAGGTCATCTTCCTGATCGGCATGGGCATCCTCGGCCTGTTCGCCGGGTCCTCGACCGCCGGTCAGTGGCGCACCTGGCTGCTGTTCTTCAACGCGACGCCGTTCGGCCAGCGTGATCCGCAGTTCAACCTGGACGTCTCGTTCTTCATGTTCACGTATCCGTTCATCCGGATGCTGCTGAACTTCCTGTTCACTGCGGTGATCCTGTCGGTGATCGCGGCCGCGATCGTGCACTAACCTGTACGGCGGCTTCCGGCTGCAGCCAGCCCGGCGGGGTGCACGCCACCCGCGCGGCCCGCGCCCACCTGTCCGCGCTGCTCGGCGTGTTCGTCCTGCTCAAGGCCGTGGCGTACTGGTTCGACCGGTACGGCCTGGCGTTCTCCGACCGCGGCTTCGTGCACGGCCCGTCCTACACCGACGTGAACGCGGTGCTGCCCGCCAAGACGATCCTGGCGATCATCGCGCTGCTCTGCGCGGCGCTGTTCTTCGCGGGGGTGGTACGGCCCGGCGGCATGCTGCCCGCCGTCTCGTTCGGCCTGCTCGTGCTCGCGGCCGTGCTGATCGGCGGCGTCTACCCGGCGCTCGTCGAGCAGTTCCAGGTGCGGCCGAACCAGCAGGCGATGGAGGCGCCGTACATCCAGCGCAACATCCAGTCGACACGAACAGCGTACGGCGTACAGGATGCGCAGGTGGAGGAGTACAGCGCGGCGGTGAACGCCTCCCAGGCGCAGAAGCAGGATGAGGCCGACACCACGCCGGGCGTGCGGCTGCTCGACCCGTCGCTCATCTCCTCCAGCTACCAGCGCTGGCAGGGCTTCCGCGACTACTACCAGTTCCCGCCGAAGCTCGACATCGACCGCTACACGATCAACGGCCAGGAGACCGACACCGTGGTCGCGGTCCGCGAGGTGAAGGCGCCGGAGACGAACAACTGGATCAACCGCCACCTCGTCTACACCCACGGCTACGGCATGGTCGCGGCCCCCGGTAACAAGGTCGAGGAGGGCAACCCCAGCTTCGTCGAGGCGAACATCCCGCCGTCGAACGCGCTCGGCGAGTACGAGCCGCGCATCTACTTCGGCGAGAACTCGCCCGAGTACTCGGTGGTCGGCGGCGGCAAGATCGAGCTCGACTACGTGGACGACAACAACCAGCAGGTGAGCACGCAGTACACCGGCAAGGGCGGCGTCCCGGTCGGCTCGTTCTTCAACCGCCTGCTGTACGCGGCGAAGTACAGCGAGCCGAACTTCATCCTCTCCGGCGCGATCAACGAGAACTCGAAGATCCTCTACATCCGGAACCCGCGGGACCGGGTGCAGCAGGTGGCGCCGTTCCTCACCCTCGACGGTGACCCGTACCCGGCGATCGTCAACGGGCGCATCCTGTGGATCGTCGACGGCTACACCACCTCGAACGAGTACCCGTACTCGCAGAGCAACAGCCTGCGGGACATGACCCGGGACACCTCCACCGAGGCCCACCGGGTCGTCGGCCAGCCCGCCGACCGGATCAACTACATCCGCAACTCGGTGAAGGCGACGGTGGACGCCTACGACGGCACCGTCACCCTGTACGCCTGGGACGACTCCGACCCGCTGCTGCGCACCTGGCAGAAGGCGTTCGGCGGTGACATCGTCAAGCCGCGTTCGGCGATCAGCCCGGAGCTCAAGGCCCACCTGCGCTACCCGACCGACCTGTTCAAGGTCCAGCGGGAGATCCTGTCGAAGTACCACGTCACCGAGGCGCAGGCGTTCTTCAGCAACACCAACGTGTGGAACGTCCCCGACGACCCGAACGCCAAGGGCATCCGCCAGCCGCCCTACTACGTGACGCTGCGCATGCCCGGCACGGACAAGCCGGCGTTCTCCCTCACCAGCACGTTCACCAAGGGTGAGGCGCAGCTCGCGGCGTTCATGGCCGTCGAGGCGACCACCGGGGACGCCAACGCCAAGATCCGCATCCTGCAGCTCCCGGCCGGATCCCCGATCCAGGGCCCGGTGCAGGTGCAGACGAACTTCAAGGCCGCGATCGCCAACGACCCGACGTTCCAGCGAAGCGGCTCCACCGAGCCGATCTTCGGCAACCTGCTCACCCTGCCCTACCGGGGCGGCCTGCTCTACGTGCAGCCGATCTACGTGCAGGTGAAGGACGCGGTGAAGCAGTACCCGGTGCTCACCCGGGTGATGGTGATGTTCGGCAGCGGCCAGGTCGGCAACGGCCGTACCCTCGACGAGGCGCTCCAGCAGGTCTTCGGCGAGTCGGGCGGGCAGCAGCGCGAGCGCGCCGAGACCGAGGAGAAGCAGACCGAGACCTCGACCGAGCAGAGCGCCGTGGCGAACGCCGCGGACAAGGTGAAGAAGGCCTACGACGAGGCGCAGGAGGCCTTCAAGGCCGGCGACTGGGCGAAGTACGGCGAGGCCCAGAAGAACCTCGCCGACGCGATCGAGGAGATGGAGCGGGCGGTCAGGAGCCAGCAGGACGCCGCCTCGGCCCCGTCCCCGTCGCCGTCGGCCTCTCCGTCCGCCTCACCGTCGGCGTCACCGTCCCCATCGGGGAGTCCGACGCCCACGGCCACATCATCGCCGTTACCGGCCTAGCCGCGCCGCGGCGCGTGACGGCGACGGCCTGACGACGAACGGCCCCACCGCTCCGCCGAGCGGTGGGGCCGCGTCATGTCCGGGGCAGAGCCGGGGCCCTGGCCCTGCCCGGGGCCGTGTGTGAGGGGCGTGTGTGAGGGCCGTGCCCGGGGCAGGCCGGGGAGCGGGGCCGGGCGGGCGGCCTCACCGGCGCCCCGGTATCGATTTGCATCCCGCGCGCCGGGCCCGATAACCTAAAGGCACACCGACGCGGGGTGGAGCAGTTCGGTAGCTCGCTGGGCTCATAACCCAGAGGTCGTAGGTTCAAATCCTACCCCCGCTACCAGGTCAGAGGCCCGGCCTCCGGAGACGGAGACCGGGCCTCTGAGTCGTTTCGGGGCGGTATTCGGACGGGCCGGATCGCCGCCTCCCGCCCCGCGGCCGCCGGACGGCCTGCGGGGCGTGCGGCACCGCGCGGCGAGGCGTCGCCGACGCGTACCCGATCGCCGCACGGGCCGGGGCCGTGATCGCCGGGGTCCGGTACGGCGACGCGGCGCGGGGGTCGGGGCCCACGGTCCCGTGGGTCCTGCGGGGCTCCTCGGGTCACCCGCCGCTGCGGCCCTCGACGGCCTCCAGGGAGATCCTGCCGTGGGTGGCGCGTAACGCGAATCCGTGCAGCCACTCCCTGCGCTCCTGCTCCGAGCCCGGGATCGCGGTGTCCACGGTCCTCACCCGCTCCCAGGTGCCGTCGATCCTCGCGTACGCGCTGATCCTGTTCTCCCGCGACACCACGAGGGCGAGCTGGTCGCCGGGCCTGAGCGGCCGCTTGACGCCGTCGCCGGAGACGAGGAGCCTGCCGTCGACCCGCACGTCGATGCCGATCTCCTTGACCGTGTTGTTGTACCAGGCGGCGACGTAGTTGTTCGCGTCCCGGATCCGGCCGACGAACACGCTGTCCTGCGGCGCGCCGGTGTCCGCGGGCAGGCCGAGGGTGACGAGGGTCACCGTGTCGTCCGCGGCCGGTGTCCCGCCGGGCGGGGTGAACCAGCCGAAGAACGGGGACGGCGCCTCGGCGATGAGCCTGCCGCCCGCCACCCTGCTCTCCGGCAACCCCTCGGTGGGGAAGGGCTGGTGGAACCGGCCCCGGTACAGCTGGTACGGATCGTCGTCGAAGTCGTCGTACACGTCGACGCTCGCGTAGGCCGTAAGGTCGAGCGCCGGCGCGAACAGGGCGCGCAGCGCGACCCCGCCGGTGGCCCCGGCGAGCACCGCGAGCGCCGCCCCGCCGACCAGCATCGAACGACGCGAGCGCCGAAGGTCCGCCAGGGCCTTGCGGAGCCCGGTGGCGTCGGTGGCGGCCATGGAGAGGGCCGGTGGCATCGTGTCGCCGACGACGCGTTTCGCCACCCGCACCGTGTCCGCGGCCACGTCCTCGGGCACGCCGAGGGCCGCGCGGGCGGCGGCTACCCCCTGGGCGGAGGTGAGCTCGCGCAGCAGCTGCTCGGCGGCCGGGCGGTCGGCGGGGTTCTTGGCGAGGCAGGCGGCCACGAGCGTGCGCAGCGGCTCGGGCATCCCGGTGAGGTCGGGCTCGGCGTGCAGGACGGAGTGGAGGGTCGCCGAGACGCTGTCGCCGCCGAACGGCACCCGGCCGGTCGCGGCGAACACCATGGTGACGCCCCAGGAGAAGATGTCCGAGGCGGGCGTGGCCGGCTGGTGGAAGAGCAGCTCGGGGGACATGAACGCGGGCGTGCCGTACACGTGCGAGGAGGAGGCGACGGCGCCCTGCGCCCGGGCGATGCCGAAGTCGATCACCACCGGGCCCTCGGGGCCGAGGATCACGTTGCCCGGCTTNAAGTCGCGGTGCACGATCCCGGCCTGGTGGATGGAGGCGAGCGCGGTGAGCGTGCTGATCGCNAGCCGGTAGAGCCCGCCGCCGGTGCGCGGCCCCTCGGTGCGCACCAGCTCCACCAGGGACGGCCCGGGCACGTACTCGCTCACGATGTACGGCTGCGCGCCGAGGACGCCGGTGCCGATCACCCGGGCGGTGCAGAACGGCGCGACGCTCGCCGCGACCTGCGCCTCGCGCAGGAACCGGCGGCGGTCGTCGGGGTCGGCGGCGAACCGCGCGTGCAGCACCTTGATCGCCACACGCGTGCCGGTGGGCGACTCGGCCAGGAAGACCGCGCCCTGCCCGCCCATGCCGAGCCGCCGTACGATCCGGTACTCACCGATCCGGTCGGGCGCTCTGGCGCCCGAATCCAGAAACCACGTCACCCGGCCCCCGTCGTCTCCAGGCGATCACACGTGGCGCTCAGAGTAGCCCCTCCGGCACCTTGGGCTTCCGCGTGCGCGGCGGTCACCGTGGTCTCGCGCAGGAATCGGCGGCGGTCGCCGGGGCCGCCGGTGAAACTTTCAGCAGCGGCGTGATCATTACCCGCAGGTCGGCGCACGATTCGGCGGGATGGACCGTTCCCGTGGCCGCCCGTGCCGGGCGGCCGGCCGTACCCGGCTCGGGCCGGGAGCGCGATCAGCGGCGGGGAGCGGCCGTGGTCACTGGCCGATGCTGCGGCCCTCGACGTCGTCGAGGGAGACCGTGCCCTGGGAGGCGCGCAGGCCGAATCCGTGCAGCCACTGGCTGCGGTCCTCCGCGCCCGCGACGTCCTTGATGCTCGTCAGGCGGCGCCAGACGCCGCCGCTCTCGGCGTACGACGTGATCGTCCCGCTGCTCGCCGAGACGACGAGGGCGAGCCTGTCCCCGGGCCGGAGCTGGATCGCGGCCGCGTTCGGGGTGTGCCGGTACCTGCCGTTGATGACCAGGTCGATGCCGACCTGCTTGCGCGTGTTGTTGTACCAGGCGCCGATGTAGTTCTGCCGGTCCTTGATCCGGCCGGTGAACACGCTGTCCTCCGGCTTGCCGGTCTCGGCGAACGAGCCCAGCGTGATGATGGTGACCGTGTCGCCGGAGGCCGGCGACCCGGGCAGGGAGAACCAGCCGTAGTACGCGCTCTGGCCCTCGGCGACGAACCTGTCGGACTCGCCCTTGACCTTCGGCAGCGCCTCGTCGCTGAAGGGCTGGTGGGCGATGTAGCCCCCGGCCCCTGCGGTGCCGTTGAAGTCGTCGATGACGTCGCGCACCGAGTACGCGGTGAGGTCGAGCGCCGGCCGGGGCGTGGGGGAGGCGGCGGAGGGCACCGGAGCGGCCTGGGCGCTCGGCTGCTCGGCGGCCGGTCGCCCGCCCCGGCCGAGCGGGGAGGGCAGGAACACGGCACCGGCGCCCACCACCGCGGCCGCCAGCACCGCTCCGGAGATGAGCAGCGTACGGCGCTGCCGCCGGCGGGCGCCGAGACCGGCGGTGGGGGCGAAGGAGGCGGCGGGCGGCATGGTGTCGGCGGTCGTGCCGCTCACCATCTCGTCGGGCATGCCGATGGCCGTGTGACCCGGCATGGGCGAGGAGGCCTGGCCGGTCATGCCGGCGGGCGGGTGGCCGGGCGTGGCCATGGGCGCGTCGGCGAGTCCCTTGGCGGTGGTGAGTTCGCGCAGCAGGTGGTCGGCGGCCGGCCGGTTGGCGGGGTTCTTGGCGAGGCAGGCGGCCACGAGCGTGCGCAGCGGCTCGGGCACGCCGGTCAGGTCGGGGTCCTTGTTGAGGATGGCGTGGAAGGTCGCCGGGATGTTCTCGCCGCTGAACGGCACGCGGCCGGTGGCGGCGAACACCATGGTGACGCCCCAGGAGAAGATGTCCGAGGCGGGCGTGGCCGGCCGGTC
>Ga0065720_1003400_pt1 | contig 31865 bp, 35 predicted proteins | sample Thericmetagenome_FD_59107 | JGI IMG/M metagenome (GOLD analysis project Ga0065720, IMG submission 59107) | Thermophilic microbial communities from the Joint Bioenergy Institute, California, USA of rice/straw/compost enrichment - eDNA_2 v2... | ecosystem: Engineered > Solid waste > Grass >... | reverse complement strand
GGCGATGGATGATCCAGTACAACGAGGAAAGACCCCATGACTCGCTCGGCGACCTCACACCGGCCGAGTACCGTCAACAAGCCGCCGGAAACTCTACTTTTACCGTGTCTACTTGACGGGGGAGCTTACGTCCCACGGCCCGTTTGCGGGCTGGAGTCTGTACGTCGTGCCTGCGGCCTGCGCGGCGCTGCCGCCGGCGCCGTGCGTCGTCTGCCCTTCGGCCTTGCTGCGCGAGGGGATGGCGCGTCTGGCCGCTTGGCCAGCGACAGGGCCAGATGCGCGCCGGCAACGCCTGGAGGCGGTGATGTTCGATGAACTCGCGGCGCTGGCGCCAGTGGCTTGGGAGCTGCCCATGCCTTCGGAACGGCGGCTGCGGCGCATCGCCCAAGCGCTGTGCGACCACCCAGCCAATGGGCGATCGCTGCCCGAGTGGGCCCGGCGGGCGGGGCTGTCGCCGCGTTCGGTGTCGCGCCATTTCGTGGCAGAGACGGGCTTGAGCTTCACCGCCTGGCGGCAACGTGTGCGCCTGATGCGGGCCTTGCAATGGCTGGCCGAAGGCAAGCCGGTCGCCGTCACCGCCTGGGACCTCGGCTACGAGAACCCCAGCGCCTTCATCGCGTTGTTCCGGCGTGCCTTTGGCATGACGCCGGGGCAGTATCTGGCCGACAAGGCGCCTTGACGCAAAGCGCCTGAAACACCCCGGCCCCGTGGTGTGGTTCACTGGGGCCTACGCCACCCGAAGGTCCAGAAGGGATCATCGGCGCTGGGCGCTAGCAGCCGCTGCCAGCCCAGGGCGTCGAAAAAGGCTTGGGCGCCGGGGTTGTCATCGGCCACATAGGCGCGCCAGTTCGGGCGCTGCTGCATGGCCGGCAGGGCCAGCAAGCCTAGCAGGGCCTTGCGGCCCCAGCCCTGGCCGCGGCGGGCCGGATCGACGGCCAGATCGCTGATCACCCAGGCCTCATGCTCCGGGTCCAGGCTCAGGCCCACCACGGCCACCAACGCCTCGCCTGCCAGCGCCGCCCATTGCTCGCCTTCGGTGTCGGTCAGCACATGGGCCAGCCACTCGTCGTCCATCGGGCCCAGATGCTGGTCGAGCAGCGCATCGGCATACCAGTGTCGGTAAGTGGCAAAGTCCTCGGCGACGAAGCGCCGCAGATGCAAAGGGGGTTCGTGGGGCGTGCGTTCCATCATGCTGCGATGCCGATCTGGATTTCGATGCGGTTGTCTGGCGCTTCAGGCCCGCGCCAGACGTGATAGACCTCGCGGCTCTCGCCGCTGGTGCGCAAGCCGGCTTCGGCGATGGCACGCAGCAGCGGTTGGTAGCCGTGGGTGAACAGTTCGGCCAGGGGCCCCACGTACTCGGTGCGGGCGCACGACAGCGGCGGCAGGACGGTCAGTTCGGTCTGGCCGCTGGGCACGTGGGGCTCGTCCGTCGGCGTGCCTTGGGCATCCGCGACCGGCAGGCAGGCCGCCCAGTCGAACGGGGTTTCGGCATCGTTCGGCAAGCCTTGGGCGGTGAAGATGGGCGGGCCGCCGATCGCAAGGCTGCTGGCTTGGGCGTGGGTCTCCAACTCGGCGCACAGCGGGCCGGCGACGGCGGCGATTTCGGGCAAACACAGGCGCTGCGAGCGGCGCAGCACGCGAACGGCAGGGGTCAGGTGCAGGTCCATGAGGAGCTCCAGAGGCGTGGCAGGTGCACTGCCGATGTCGATGGGGTTTGCGTCATCGTCGTGTCCAGGCCAGTCGCGCGCCCAGCAGCACGAACGCGGCCGCGAAACTGCGCCGCAGCCAGCGCAGCACGGCGGGGCGTTGCAACACCCGGTCGCGCATCTGCGCGACAAAGACGCCGTAGAGTGCAAACACCGCGAATGTCAGCGCCATGAACACGAGCGATAGCCGGATCATCGCGGCGGCCGGTTGGCTCGACGTAGTGTCGACGAACTGCGGCAAAAAGGCGTGGAAGAAGATCGACAGCTTGGGGTTGAGCACATTGGCCCACAGGGCATGGCCGATCCATTGCGAATGGGTTCTCGACATGCGAGAAGTGTCTAACAACAAAAACCGCTTCAAGCCATCACGAGCACCCCGAGCCCGACTTGCACCGCCCACAAGCCCAGGTGTGACGCCGCGTGCGCGGCCATGGCCGCTTCCAGATGGTGGCGCCAGAACAGCCAGCCGATCACCACGCCGCCCACGCCATTGAGCACCAAAGTGCGTGCGACCAGCGCCGCATTCAGCTCGACCTGGGCCGCCAGTGCCGGCAGGTGAGCGGCTCCGAATGCCAGGGCCGACAGACCGATGGCAAGCCCGATCGCCCATCCGCGGCGCTGCGGCCCCATGAGCCGCAGCAGGGTCCAGGCCAAGGCGCTCATCAAACCCCAGCGGGCGATGACCTCCTCGGCAAGTCCTCCATAGAGCAGGCCCTGCGCCAGCGTCGTTGCGCGGGGCGCGACGGCAGGCGTCTGCACCCAGGCTTGCCAGGCCTCGCCCAGCCAAGGCGTCCAGAGCCGATCGAGCGCCCCCACCGCCACGCCCACTGCGAGCCCCCAGCCCAGGGCTTGCAGCCACGTTTGCGGCTTTGAGAGGCGTGTGTCCGTGCCCGCCACCAAGCTGCCCAGCCCGACCCGATGGGCGCAGACCGCACCGAGCGCGGCGGCGGCCAACACCAGCAACAGTGGGTTGAGCGCCAGCACTGCGCGTTGCACCCAGGCCGGCAGGGCCGCCAACGCAGGCGCGGCAGCCAGCACCGCCGCCGGGGATGGGGAGAGCAGCAGGCCCGTGACACCCAACACGCCGAGGCTGGCGACCGCCAAAAACCGACGCGTGCCCGTGGCTTGTGGGCTGCGCCCGGAAGCGAGGGCATTCAGGCTTGGCACGAGTCTTCTCCTGCGTGCGTGTGAGGGCAGGGGCGCCGGCGTTGCTGCCAAGCCAGTGCCGCTACCGCGATGAAAGCGAGCAGCAGACCGGCGACGGCCAGCCCCATGACGCCCGCCACGCCGGCATCGAATGCCTGACGAGCGGCGTGAATGAGTCGTTCGGCTTGCTCCGGGGGCAAGCGCTCCGCCATGCGCAGCGCTTCGTCCATGCCCGAGCGGGCCGCGTCGATCCTGGGCAGCCCCGTCGGCCATTGCCAATGACGCGTGTACAGCGCGGCCACCACGGTGCCCAGCACCGCCACCCCCAAGGCCCCACCGAGTTCATACGAGACCTCCTCCAGAGAAGCGGCCATGCCGGCACGATGGGGCGGCGCCTGCTCGATGATGGTGTGCGAGGCCGAAGTCATCGCTCCGCCAAAGCCCAATCCCAAGACGACGAGGCTCAGCAGCAGTTCCGTGTGCCGATCGAGCGTCATCCAGACCGCAGCCACACCGGCGGCGGTGACGAACAGGGCGCCAGCCATCATGGGCAGCGCGCCGACATGGCGGATGGTCCAGCCTGTCAGCGGACCCGCGGCGAATGCGCCGATGGCCAAAGGCAGCATCCAGTAAGCGGCGTGCAGCGGCGTCATGCCGAGCACGAGCTGCAAGCGCTGCGCGAACACGAGCTCGATGCCCACGAGCGCGATCGATGCGACGACCGCCACCGCCACTCCGGTCACGAACAGGGGCCGCCGGAACAAGGCCAGATCGAGCAGTGGCGCGACGCTTCGCCGCTGCCGGCGGACGAACATCAGCCCCGCGACGGCGGCGATCAGGGCGGCGGCCAAGGTGCCGGTCCAGGACGCATCGCGTGTGCCGAGATGCTTGATCGCCCAGGCCAAGGCCACCGGCGCCACCAGGGCTTGCAGTGAGCCGATCGCGTCCCAGCGCCGAGTGGCATCGCCGGGACGCGAGGGCACTAGCCACGCGCCCAGCAACAGCGCGAGCGCGGCGATCGGGACGTTGATGAGAAAGACCGATCCCCACCAGAAGGACGACAGCAACACCCCGCCGAGCACGGGACCCAACGCGGCGCCGCCACTGGCCACCGCGGCCCAGATGCCAATCGCCAAGCTGCGCTCGTCATCGCGCTCGAAGGTATGGCGGATGATGGCCAGCGTGGCCGGCATCATCATGGCGGCGCCCACGGCAAGGGCCACCCGGGCGCCGATCAAGACTGTCGCCGTCGGCGCGAATGCGGCGGCGAGCGAAGCCAGCGCGAACACCACCAAGCCGCCGAGAAACAGCCGCTTGTGGCCCCAGCGGTCGCCCAGGGTGCCCGCCCCCAACAGCAGTCCGGCCATGGTCAGGGAGTACGCGTTGACGATCCATAATTTCTCGGCGCCGGACGCTTGCAGGTCGTGCGTCAGGCGCGGCAGCGCGGTGTAGAGGACCGTCATGTCGATCACGATCAGCAACAGCGCCGTCGAGACGATGCCCAGCACGGTCCAGCGTTGTGGGCGAGTCGGTTGCGGGGCAGGAGTGGCGAGTGTCGATTCAGGGGTCATGGGCACATTTTAAATACAAACGTATTTATTTAAAATCGCCCTATGGGACGCCCGAAATCCATCGACCGTGACGCAGTGCTGGACTTGGCCGAGGCCATCGTGCGCACGCAGGGTGCGGCAGGCCTCACCATCGAGGCCGTGGCGCAGGCGGCGGGTATCAGCAAGGGCGGTGTGCAATCGTGCTTTGGCACCAAGGCCGCTTTGATCGACGCGCTGTTCGAGCGCTTTGGACAGGCTTACGAGGCACGTTATCAAGCGCTGGTGGATCACGACCCGACGCCGCTGGCCAAGGTGCGGGCGCATGTGGAGGCCACTTTTTGCTCGGACGAAATGTCCAGCGCCAAGGCGGCGGGCTTGTTGGCTGCGTTGCTGCAATCGCCGCAGGACCTGGACAGCACCCGGGCGTGGTATCAGGAGCGGCTGGCGGGCTTGAGTCTCGACGATCCCGAACAGCGGCAAGCCTGGCTGGCCTTCTTGGCCACCGAAGGCGCATTCATGTTGCGTTACTTCGGGCTGGTGCCGATGGATGAATCTCGATGGCGCGTGCTGCACGCCGCCGTGCGGGATGCGTGTCCGTCAGGACCAGGCGATTCGATCGGTCAGGCACAAACGCCCCATCGTCCCACCCGCAAAGCGCCCAGCCGGAACAAGCGCAGCCGGTAGGTCCTGCTCTGGCATGGGGCAGATCAGACCACGATCATCGGCCGCCGGCGCACCATTCACAGGCTCGACCGCGCGAACAGCGACAGCACCTGCGACGCGCTCTTCGCGATGCACCACACCCGTATTTCCATCGTCTCATCACAGATCCTCTCGCCACTCCCGATCCCACCCCCGCGGCTCGGCGCTCTCCAGCAGCAGCAGGGTCAATACCCGATCCTTCGCGCCGTAGCTGTGCTTGAACTCGCGCAGCTTCATGTAGGGTGCCTCCTCCGGACACCAGATCGCGGCGGACATCTCCACCCCCTCCCATGCCTGCACGACGCTCGCGTCGGCGGCGAGCGTGCCGGGCAGGGGCTCTTGCGGATCGTCGGTACGGCGGATGCGCGCCCGGGTCTTCACGGCACTGCTGCTGCGCCACTCGTACTTCGCAAAGCCGTTGTCCCAGTAGAGCAGGATCGCGCGCTCGCCGGTGTACTTGATGAAGCGGATGCACAGCGCCTCGAACGAGACTTGGAAGCGCTGGGCAATCGCGCTGAGCACGTGCAGATCGATGCGCCGGTTCGCCGTCCATCGTCGCAGCAGGTCGCCGGGCATCAGCAAGTTGGCGGCGAAGTCGTCGGCCTCGCGCTCGATCTGGCGCATGGTTTCGTGACTCGAGTAGACGCTCTCCTTGTCGCAGCCAAAGCGCGGCTGCCGGTCGCGGTGCAGCACGAAATGCCCGAGCTCGTGCGCGATGGTGAAGCGCTGGCGCTCGGGGCTGACGCTGCCGTTGTAGGCGATGCCCCAGACGGCGGGGTCGGTGGGATCGCGCGCCAGCATCCCTTCGAAGGCCGCGTCGTCGAACGGCACCGGCGGGCGGATTTCGCGCACCCCTACCCCGAAGGGGGTGGCGGGCAGCATCTGCCGCACGACCTCGAGATCGACCGCCTCCGGCACCGGCCCTTGGTACCAGGCCCGAAGCCAGTGATGCAGCTTGCTGGCGGCAATCGACCCGGTGAGCGGCTGCGCCGAAGTCATCCCTTGGGCTCCGGCAGGTCCTTGTCCGGGAAGATGAGCTTCAAGGCCTGGCGCACGCGGGCCTTCTCGTCCTCGCGCATGCCGGCGTAGGCCCGGAAGAAGGCCACATCCTCGGGGCTGGCCTCGGGCGCTGCGGGCAGGGGCTCGCCCATGATGTCCTCCATGGTCACGCCCAGCACCTTGGCCAGCGCCTGCACGCGCTCGGCCGAGGGGCGCTGCCCCTCTTTCATCTCCAGTTCCCAGATGTAGGCCTTGGTACAGCCGACCGCGTCGGCCACCTGCTGCAAGGTCAGTTTCTTCGCCTCGCGAAATCGCCGCAGGCGAGATCCGAATGTGGAAGCCATGGCGATGTCCTGTCTCGAATCACGGGAAGTGTTGGAATGCGGTCGGACAGTATAGCCCTGTGATACCAAAGGCCGCCAGATGTGCCATGCAGTTTGACAAGCAGGCCAGGCAGGGACACAATCGCGCTGTATCACGCTGCCTTACTTTTGTGTGATTCGAGTTCAGTCAGCTGTCGCCGGCCCGCGCGCCGAACCCTCGGTCCGCAGACCTCCGACGCCACCTCAGGGAAAGGACCGAGACGCGATGAAGAAGACCTATGTCGACGTGCTGCTGGCGCTGCCGCCGGACGAGACCCTGCACCAGTTCCTCGCCAGCCACGGGCTGGCGGTGCCGCCTGCGCCCGAGCCGCAGGCGGACGGGCCACCCAATCGGGACGTGATCGAAGCCATCAAGGCCTGGGGCGACACGGCAGCGCGTGACCGGCTGACGGCCGAGCTGATGGCCAGCGTCGCACTCGGCGATGCCGCGGGCAGCCAGGCGATGTTCGAGGCCGCGCTGGCCGATCCGGCGGTGTTGACGGGACTCACCTTTTGTCAGAGCGACCTGCATCGGTCGTTTTGGCTGTACGTGCGGCACCGGGCGCTGTTCGAGCGCGCCAGCGATCTCGATTTCTGGGCGCACCACAGCGCCCAGGCGCAGCAGTTCGACCTGGGGGTGCGGTGCCGACCCATCGAGACGGACGCGGCCCTGGCCGGCTTGCGCCAGGCGATTTCGGCCTATTACCAGCGCGAGCGGCAGTGCGGCGAGGGGTGTGTGGCCTATCTGGTGACCCGGAGCCCCGGCATCCACCTGCTGACGGTGCACGTCAAGGACTTGGCCATGCTGCGGCTGGAGTTCGAGGGCGTGGTGTTGAAGCAGCGCGTGGGCAATCCCAACATCCACATGGTGCTGGAGTACGCCGAGGCCACGGGCGTGGTGCGCACCCTCGTGCGCGGCGGGCACAAGGTACAGCAGATGCTGGTGCAGGCCTTCGCCGAGCATGTGCTCGGGGTGCAGGCCACGCCCGAGCGCATCAAGGCCCCGGCGCTGGATCTGTCGGCGCTGCGCACGGGCTTCGACGTACCCGAAGTGTTCGAGGACGGCTTCTCGCTGGTGCAGCTGAAGTCGCTGGCGCTGCTGAGCCCGGACGGCGAACTCAAGATCGAGTGCACCGCCATGCAGGCCAGCCGCCACCGCTCGGTGCACGAGCTGCTACGCGAGCAACTGCCCGCGCCGCTGGAAGGCCGCTGGACGGTGCTGGCCGCCCAGATCAACCTGTACTACCCGCCAGAGCCGGGACGCACCCGCGCCCGCGTGGTGCCCATCGAGGTCACCAGCCGCGGGCGGCTCAACCTGCACCAGTTCGATCCCAGGCTGCAAGCGCAGCTGGAGCGCTACCTGGTGCGCATCGGCATCCTGCGCCCCGGCCAGACCCTGAGCGCGCAGGAGGCGCCCTTGTCCGCGGGCCCGGTGGGGGCGACGACGCCCGAGGAAGCGTGAGATGTCGGCGCACGAGGGCTGGCAGTTGCTCTGCCGGCTGTTCGCCGCTGGCACGCCGGTGCTGCGAGCCACCTTGTCGCCGGGCGAGGTGGCGCTGCTGCCGCACCTGGGCCGCGCGATCCAGGCGGCGGTGACCGATCAATCCTGTGTGCTGTGCCCGCATTGCGCGCTGCATCGGGCACCGGTGTTCGGCGACGGGCGCGGCGGTCGCTTGTGCCGCTGCCCGGACTGCGGGCCGGTGCCGGTTTCACCGCAGGACGGCACCGCGCTGCGGCTGAACGAGGACTGGCTACGCCAGAAGCTGCGCCTGGCCCTTGCGATCGACAGCCGAGACGGCATCGACGACCTTGGCGACGGCGTGTGGCGGCTGGGGGACTCCCGCCGATCGCCGGTGGTGCTGGCACGCGACATCGTTCGTCTGTGGCGCGAGCCGGCGCTGCTGCAGCGGGTGCGCGTGGCCGGTGGTGACGTTCGGGTGATCACGCCCAAGCCCCGCGAGACGCGCGGCGCGCCCTTCGGGCCGGGCGTGCAGTGGTGGGCGCTGGAAGATCGCTTCAACCTCTACGGTGGCGGCATCGCGTTCATCGGCCTGCCGGGGGAGTCGCCAGCCCCGCAGCCCCTGGATCCAGCAGCGCCCGTGCATGGGCCGTTCTCGGGGGATTTCCGCTGGGTGACCTTGACCGACTGGCCACACGGCCCGATCCGGCTGACCGACGCGCAGGCCGCGGTGTTCAAGGCCCTGTGGTCGTTCAAAGGCGACCCGCGCACGGCCGAGCAGGTCATGCGGCGTGCGGGGCTGGACAGCGCCAAGCCCATCGACGTGTTCAAGGTCAAGGCGCGCGACCGGGGCAAGGTCGAGGCCGAGGGGGCGCTGTTCGCCTACCGTGCCCTCGTGGTCACGCAGCGGCGTGCGGGCTTGTACTGGGTGCCATGCGCAGACCAACAAGCGCGGAGTCAATCTCTCACGACATCGAAGGTAGGGGAGGAACTCTCATGACGTGATCAAGACGGTCATTGCGCCAAGGCTCGCGCAGATCCAAGAGCTTATCCCTTCTCAACCATCTCAAACTGTGGAGTGCTTGAAATGAGCGGCAAAAACCAATGGGTAGTACCTGTCAACGGCGGGAAGCAGTGGGGCGTGCGCGGCCAAGGCAATGACCGCATCACCTCCGTCCACGACACGCAGCAAGAGGCGATCGAACGCGCACGCAACATTGCAATCAACCAGCGAAGCGAGCTGATCATCCAGCGGCGTGACGGGCAGATCCGCGAGCGCAACAGCTACGGGGACGACCCGTTCCCCCCGAAGGGTTGATTTGGGGCTGGCTAAGCGCGTTGCAGAACAGGACCAGTCGTCCAAGCGCGATGGACAACCGATCGCCGTGACGCACGTGCAACGCGTTGACGCACAAGGCCGTCTGCGTGTGCTTCCGCGAAGAAGTTGGCGCGGGTTTTGAGAGAACGGAGAGCGAAAGAGAGTCCAACCGGACGGCCCCCGAGCCTCATGGCACCGCGGCGTGGCACACGCAGATCGGCCCGCAGCCCCGCGTGGCGTCGCGGAAGGTAGAAACGAAAACGCCCAACCGGAGAGGGTTGGGCGTGGAATGGTGGTGGCCTGGGGCGGAATCGAACCACCGACACGCGGATTTTCAGTCCGCTGCTCTACCAACTGAGCTACCAGGCCGGCAAAGCCCGCAACTATACACGAAATCCTGGGCGTCTGCAGGAAAAGTTCGTCCCGGACTATAATTCTGGCCTGTCCACGTCCCTTTACCGACCGCCGCGCCTTGGCGCGCTGCGCCGTGCGATGTCCCTCAACGTCCTTACCTTCGGCCTGAACCACCAGTCCGCCCCAGTGTCGGTGCGCGAACGCGTGGCCATGCCGATGGAGCTCATCAAGCCGGCCCTGCAGGGGCTGCGCTCGGCGTTTGGCGGCGCGGTCAAGGAAGCGGCCATCCTGTCGACCTGTAACCGCACCGAAGTCTATTGCGCGGCCGAGCCGCAGGTGGCCGGCGAACTGCCCGCATGGCTTGCGGACTTCCATCGGCTGCAGCCCCAGGTCCTGGATCCTCACCTGTATCGCCACGAAAGCGACGGCGCGGTGCGGCACGCCTTTCGCGTGGCGAGCGGCCTGGACTCCATGGTGCTGGGCGAGCCGCAGATCCTGGGCCAGATGAAGGACGCGGTGCGCGCCGCCGACGAGGCTGGTTCGCTGGGCACGCTGTTGCACCAGCTGTTCCAGCGCACCTTCGCGGTGGCCAAGGAAGTCCGCTCGCAGACGGCCATCGGCGCGCACTCGGTGTCCATGGCCGCGGCCGCGGTGCGGCTGGCCGAGCGGGTCTTTGGCGACCTCGGACAGGCCCACACCCTGTTCATCGGCGCGGGCGAGATGATCGAACTGTGCGCCACGCACTTTGCCGCGCGCCGGCCGCGCGCCATGGTGGTGGCCAACCGCACGCTGGAGCGCGCCGAGCAGCTGGCCGGGCGCTTTGCGGCGTCGACCATGAAGCTGACCGACCTGCCCGAGCGGCTGGCCGAGTTCGACGTGGTGGTGTCCTGTACGGCCAGCTCCTTGCCCATCCTCGGGCTGGGGATGGTCGAGCGCGCCACGCGGCTGCGCCGCCACCGCCCCATCGTCATGGTGGACCTTGCCGTGCCGCGCGACATCGAGCCCGAGGTCGCGCGCCTGGACGACGTTTACCTGTATTCGGTGGACGACTTGGGCAAGCTGGTGCAAAGCGGCACCGATGCGCGCCGCGCCGCAGTGGTGCAGGCCGAGGCCATCATCGAGACGCGCGTCCAGAGTTTCATGCATTGGATGCAGTCACGGGCGCTGGTGCCGGTGATCCGCGACCTGCACCAGGCCGCCGATGCGCTGCGCGCTGCCGAGCTCGAACGTGCGCGGCGCCTGCTTGCGCGCGGCGAATCCCCGGAAGCCGTGCTCGAGCAGCTCTCGCACGCGCTGACCCAGAAGTACCTGCACGGCCCGCTGGCCGCGCTCAACCACAGCGAGGGCGAGGAGCGCCAGCAGTTGCTGGGCTGGCTGCCGCGCCTGTTCCCTTCCCGCGATACGCGCCGGTAGCGGCGCTGCGTGTGCCGCGCCGCGGGCCGGGGCCGATCCGGCGCCCGGCTGCTTCGCCATCCGCCGGGCACCCGCCCGTGTCGCCAAAGCGATTTCCCTCAAGCCATCAACGATTTCCGTCACGCAGATACCGTCCATGAAACCTTCCATGCGCAACCGGCTGGAGCAGATTTCCCGCCGCCTGATCGAAGTCGACGCCTTGCTGGCGGAACCGGACACGGCTGCGGACATGGACCGCTTTCGCAAGCTGTCGCGCGAGCGCGCCGAGCTCGAGCCCGTGGTGGCGGCCTTCAAGGCGTACACCCAGGCCGAGGCCGACCTGGAGACGGCGCAATCCATGCTCTCCGACCCCGAAATGAAGGAAATGGCCCAGGAGGAGATCGAGCTGGCGCGGGCCAAGATCGAGGAGCTGGAAGGTCGGCTGAAGGTGCTGCTGCTGCCGCGCGATCCGGACGATGATCGCAGCGTCTTCCTGGAAATCCGCGCCGGTACCGGCGGCGACGAAAGCGCGTTGTTTTCGGGTGACCTGCTGCGCATGTATACGCGCTATGCCGAGCAGCGCGGCTGGCGGGTGGAAATCATGTCCGAAAGCCCCTCGGAACTCGGGGGCTACAAGGAAGTGATCGCGCGCATCGAAGGCGATGGCGTGTACGGCCGGCTCAAGTTCGAGTCCGGCGCGCACCGCGTGCAGCGCGTGCCGGCGACCGAGGCGCAAGGGCGCATCCATACCTCGGCCTGTACCGTGGCCATCATGCCCGAGGCCGACGCCGCCACCGAGATCGTCATCAACCCGGCGGACTTGCGCATCGATACGTTTCGCGCCAGTGGCGCGGGCGGCCAGCACGTCAACAAGACGGATTCGGCGGTGCGCATCACCCACCTGCCCACCGGATTGGTGGTGGAATGCCAGGACGATCGGTCGCAGCATCGCAACCGCGAAAAGGCCATGCAGGTGCTGGCTGCGCGCTTGAAGGACAAGGAGCTGCGCGAACGCCAAAGCCGCGAGGCCGCCCAGCGCAAGAGCCTGGTCGGCTCGGGCGATCGGTCCGAGCGCATCCGCACGTACAACTTTCCCCAGGGCCGGGTGACCGACCACCGCATCAACCTGACGCTGTACAAGCTGCAGCAAGTCATGGAAGGCGACCTGGACGAACTGACCGACGCCCTGATCGCCGAGCACCAGGCCGAGCAGCTGGCCGCGCTCGCCGACGAGTGACGACGCGATGGATGCGGACATAACAGGCAGCGGGGGCCAGGCGGCCGCCACCGTGCGCGAGCTGGCCGACGGCTGCGGGCTGCCGCGCCTGGAGGCCGCCATGCTGATGTCGCATGTGCTGGACCGGCCGCGCGCTTGGCTGATCGCCCACGATACCGATCCGGTCGCGCCGCAGGCGGCGGCCACGTTTCGCGAGCTGGCCGCCCTTCGCCGTGCTGGCCGTCCCATGGCCTACCTGATCGGGCAGCGCGAGTTCATGGGCCACATGTTTCGCGTGACCGATGCCGTCCTCATCCCCCGCCCCGAGACCGAGCTGCTGGTCGAGGCGGGCCTGGCGCACCTGCGCAGCTTGGCAGCCGGGGGCGCGGCGCCGACGGTCGTCGACCTGGGCACGGGCAGCGGGGCCATCGCGATCTCGATCGCGCTGGCTTTTCCGCGGGCGCGGGTCACGGCCACCGACGCGAGCGCCGCGGCGCTGGCGGTTGCCGCCGACAACGCGGCCCGGCTGGGCGCGCGCGTCGAGTTCCTGCAGGGCGATTGGTATGCGGCGCTGCCCGAAGGGGGGCGCTATGACCTGATCGTGGCCAATCCGCCCTACATCGCCGCGGCCGACCCCCATCTCGCGCAGGGCGACCTGCGCCACGAGCCGGGCATGGCGCTGACCGACGGCGCCGACGGGCTGTCGGCCCTGCGCGTGTTGGCCCAAGGCGCGCCGCAGCGGCTGGCGCCCGGCGGCGCCCTGTGGGTCGAGCACGGCTGGGACCAGGCCGGGGCCGTGCGGCAATTGCTGTCTGCCGCCGGGCTGCGCGACGTGGCCAGCCGGCGCGACCTGGCCGGCATCGAGCGGATCAGTGGCGGCTACCTATAATCCATCCATTGCACCCTGCCTAACGAGGCGAATCATGAGCGACGTCCAGGAATTCATACGCGAAACCGTCACCAAGCACCCGGTGGTGCTTTTCATGAAGGGCTCGGCCCAGTTCCCGCAGTGCGGGTTCTCCGGCCGCGCCATCCAGATCCTGAAAAGCTGTGGCGTGAAAAAGCTCGTCACCGTCAACGTGCTCGAGGACGAGGAAGTGCGCCAGGGCATCAAGGAATACTCCAACTGGCCCACCATCCCGCAGCTGTACATCAACGGCGAGTTCATCGGCGGCTCGGACATCATGGGCGAGATGAACGAAACCGGCGAACTGAAGGCGCTGCTGGAGAAGGCCGGCGCGCTCGAGGCCGCCCAGTGAGCCAGCCGCGCCGGCTGGTGGTCGCCATCACCGGCGCCACCGGCGCCATCTATGCCGTGCGCATGCTCCAGGCGCTGCGTGCGGTGCCCGACGTCGAAACACATGTCATCGTTTCGGCCTCGGGCGTGCTCAACGCCCGCCATGAACTGGGCATGAGCCGCCAGGACCTGCATGCCCTGGCCGACGTCACCCACGGGGTGCGCGACGTGGGCGCGACGCTGGCCAGCGGCGCCTTCGATACCGCTGGCATGGTCATTGCGCCGTGCTCGATGCGCACGCTGGCGGCCGTGGCCCACGGGCTTTCCGATAACCTCATTACCCGCGCGGCCGACGTGACCCTCAAGGAGCGTCGCCGCCTGGTGCTGCTGGTGCGCGAAACGCCCCTGAACCTGGCCCACCTGCGCAACATGACCGCCGTGACGGAAATGGGCGGGGTGATTTTCCCGCCGCTGCCGGCCTTTTACCACCGGCCGCAATCCATCGAGGAAATGGTCGACCACACGGTGGCGCGGGTGCTGGCCTTGTTCGACATTTCGGTGCCCGGCCCGCAATGGGAAGGGGTGAAGGAGCCGTCATGATCGATCACCTCGACCATCTCGTGTTGACGACTGCCGACGAGGCGGCCTGCGTGCGCTTTTACGTCGACGTGCTGGGGATGACGCTGGAGACCTTCGGCGCAGGTCGCAAGGCCCTTCGCTTCGGCAACCAGAAGATCAACCTGCACGTCAAGGGCAGGGAGTTCGAGCCCAAGGCGCATCTGCCCACGCCAGGCGCGCTGGACCTGTGCTTCATCGCGTCCGTGCCCTTGGACGACGTCATCCGGCGCTTGGAGGCGCTGCAGGTGCCCATCATCGAAGGGCCGGTGGAGCGCACCGGCGCGGTGTCGCGCCTGCGCTCCATCTATCTGCGCGACCCGGACCAGAACCTGATCGAGATTTCCGAACCCTTGTCCGCCTAAGAGGCCGGCACGCACCGGCCTTGCGTCGCCGTCCCGGTCGTGTCGGCGGCGCGATCGGGCGGCGCTATAGGGTAGTGAAGCGGATCGGTCGTTCGCCGGCCGGCCAGTCTGCCGCGTGGCCGTCCGCGCAGGCGTCGTCGCCCGCGTGGTCCTCCAGGTCCTGCGGCGGATCGAACGCCGTATCCCCCATCGGATCGGGCACGCCCGTGGGCTTGAGCCCGGCAAAATCGTACAGGTCCCTGTCCATCAGGTGTGAAGGCACCACGCGCGAAAGCGCGTTGAAGATGTTCCAGGCGCGCCCCGGGTGCTTCTTGTCCCACTCTGCCAGCATGCGGGAAACCTCCTTGCGCTTGAGGTTTTCCTGCGACCCGCACAGCGAGCAGGGGATGATGGGGAACTGTTTCCATTCGGCGTAGGCGACCAGGTCCCGCTCGGGCACGTAGGCCAGCGGGCGGATGATGACGTTGCGCCCGTCATCGGACACCAGCTTGGGCGGCATGGCCTTCATCTTGCCGCCGTAGAACAGGTTCAGGAAAAACGTCGCCAGGATGTCGTCGCGGTGATGGCCCAGCGCGATCTTGGTGGCGCCCAGCTCGCGCGCCACGCGGTAGAGGATGCCGCGGCGCAGGCGCGAGCACAGCGAGCACATGGTCTTGCCCTCGGGCACCAGCCGCGTGACGATGGAATAGGTGTCCTGCGTCTCGATGTGGAAAGGGATCTCGCGCGAGCGCAGGTAATTGGGCAGCACGTCGGCGGGAAACCCGGGCTGCTTCTGGTCCAGGTTGACGGCGACGATGTCGAATGGGATGGGCGCGCGGGCCCGCAGCGCGAGCAGGATGTCCAGCAGCCCGTAGGAGTCCTTGCCGCCGGACAGGCAAACCATGACCTTGTCGCCGGGCTCGATCATGTTGTAGTCGGCAATGGCGCGGCCGACTTCGCGCTGCAGTCGCTTGGCCAGCTTGTTGCGCTCGATGCGGCGGCGTTCGGTGCGCGCGGCATCTGCGATGTGTGGGTCCGGGGCGTTCATATTTGGCTGCTTGGTCAATGGCTTGCTGCGGGGCGTGCCGGCACCGGCCTGGCTTTCAGTCCTCGCGGCCGACGACGACCTCCACGCCGACGGCGGCACAGTCCGAAAAGGCCATGGGCTTGCTGATGCGCAGCTTCACGGTGCGGATTTCCTTGAAGTCGGCCAGCAACCGGGCGGCCACCTGCTCGGTCAGCGTCTCGATCAGGTTGACGTGCGAATGCGTGCATTCCGCGACGATGGCCTCGCGCAGCCGACGATAGTCCAGCACGCTGTGGATGTCATGGTCGTCGACGGGGCGGGTGATGTCCACGTCGATTTCCGCATCCACGTGCAGCGGCTGCGTGGCGCGCCGCTCATGCTCGAGGATGCCGATGCGGGCGTCGAGGGCCAGCCGCGAAAATATGATGCGTCGGGTGGGCATGGATCTGTCGTCGGGATGAGGCCCCGCCATTTTATGCGGTGTGCCCGCCGGACGCCCCGGGCGGCTGGCTACAATTTCCGGTTTATCGCATCAGCCTTTGCGCGCAAGCGGCCTGGCCAGGGCCGCCTGTGCGCTCGAACCGACACCGATGAATCCGATTTGGGACGCCATCATCGTGGGCGGCGGCCCGGCGGGCGCCTCCTGTGCCACGTGGCTGGCCCGCCTGGGGCTGGCCCCGTTGCTGCTGGAAGCGGCGCCGCTGCTGGGCGGCCTGACGGCGGGCAATCCGTTTCGCGATGACTGGATCGTCGCGCTGCCGGCCGTCACGGGCCGCGACGTCGCCGCCAATATCGCGCGCAGCGTCGAGCTGGCGTGCGAGCAGACCCGGCTCGAGGTGGTCACTGGGGCGCGGGTGACGGCCGTGCGCCGCGCGGCCGATGGGTTCGAGGTGGATTGCCTGCAGCAAGGCGCCACGCGCCGGCACGCGGGCCGCACCCTGGTCCTGGCCACCGGGGTGCGGCCGCGCCCGCTCGATGCCAGCCGGCCCGGCCATGCCTGGCCAGGGGTGTTGTGCGGCCCCGGCGAGCATATCGCCCGCGCCGACTATGCCGGCCGCTCGGTGGCTATCCTCGGCGGGGGTGACAACGCGTTCGAGAACTACGCCTACGTGCGTGGGCGCGGCGCCGCCAGCGTGCAGGTCTACGCCCGCACCGTGCGCGCCCAGCGCCAGCTCGTGCGCGCCGTCGCCGATGGCGACCTGCACGTGGGCGCCTACCAGGTCGATCCCGAGACCCGGCAGGTCCAGGGGCGCACCTATGACCTGATCCTGGTGTTCTACGGCTGGGAGCCCCGCGCCGACTTCGCCGACGGCCTGGCCTTGCGCCGCGACGAGCGCGGCTTCATCCGCACCGACCCGGACAGTGCCGTCACCAGCGTGCCCGGCTGCTATGCCGTGGGCGAGGTCGCGCGCCGCATGCACCCGTGCGTCGTGACGGCCATGGCCGACGGCGTGGTGGCGGCCAAGGCGATAGAGCGGGCGTTGCAGGCCTAGGCCGGCGCGTGCGTCACTGCATCGACAGCACGCACTCCAGCGCGGGCGGCTTGCCCAGCTTGACNCGGAAGGCCCGCAATTCGTCNCGGCGAAAGACGTGCACGGTCACGACGTCGCCGGGGCGATAGTTCGANAGCAGCGTCTCCAGGCCCGCGGGCCCGTCGACACGCAAGCCGTCGACGGCCACCAGCGTATCCAGGGCCGACAGCCCGCCGCGGTGCGCGGCGCCGCCTTCGTAGACGGTGGCCAGCACGGTGCGCTCGCCTTCGCGGCGCACGCGTGCGTCCAGGCTGGGTAGCGGCGACGCGGGCCGCCACTGCAGCCGTATCCCTTGCGCGGCGAGCAGCTCTGCGAGCGGCACGTCGCGGGTGCCTTCGACATAGTCGCGCACGAAGCCCTTGACGTCCACGCCGGTCGCCTCGCGGACCAGCTCCGGGATGGCGTCCTCGGGCACGCCTTGCGCACGGCCGCGGTAGAAGTCGCGGCCATAGCGCCGCCACATCAGGCGCATGACGTCGTCCAGTGAGCGCCTGCCGCCGGTATCGCGGCGGATCAGCAGGTCCATCCCCATGGCGGCTAGCGCGCCTTTGGCGTAGTAGCTGACGATGGCGTTGGGGGAGTTCTCGTCCTGCTTGTAGTAGCGTGTCCAGGCGTCGAACGAGCTTTGCGCGATCGATTGCTTGAACCGGCCCGGCGTGCGCGCCACGGCGCTGATCGTCTTGGCCACCAGGCGCAGGTAGGCGTCGCGGTCGATGACGCCGGCGCGCAGCAACATCAGGTCATCGTAGTAGGACGTGAAACCTTCGAACACCCAAAGCAGCCGCGTGTGGTTTTCGTGCGCGAGGTCGTAGGGCACGAAGGCAGCCGGCTTGATGCGCTTGACGTTCCAGGTGTGAAAGTATTCGTGGCTGACCAGGCCGAGGAAGGTGCGGTAGCCCTCGCTCTGGCCCGTTTGGCCCACCGCGGGCAGGTCTTTGCGCGAAGCCATCAGCGCGGTGCTGGCGCGATGCTCCAGCCCCCCGTAGCCATCGGCGGTGACGGTGGTCATGAAGACATACCGTTCGGCGCTGTCCAGGAAGGGCACACGTCGCGTGCGCGGTTCGAACAGCGTGATCTGCGCCTCACAGATCCGCCGTACGTCTTCGGCGATACGCGCCAGGTCCAGGTTGGGCACGACGCCGGTGAACACCAGCTCGTGTTCGGCACCGCACGCGGTAAAGCGCGCCACCTGTGGCGTTCCCATCTCGACGGGGTGGTCGATCAGCGCGTCATAGTCGGGCGCGCGGTACAACCCAAATCCATGCAGCCGCGCCGCGCCCGGCAGGCCGCGCGCGCTGGGCAGGCTGGTGTAGACCTTCCAGTGGCGCAGCGCGGCAGGCGCCTGGATGTCGACCAAGCAGGGCTCGTGCTCGCGCCCTTCCACGCGCAGGAAAACGCTGGTGCCGTTGAAGAACCCGTGGCTTTCATCCAGGTGCGCGCCGCGCACCGACAGGTCCCAGGCATAGACCACATAATCGACCACCAGCGGCCCGCTGCACGGCGCCACCCGCCAGGTGTGGTTGCCGGTCTTCTCGACGCGCACGGGCCGCCGGCCCGACTTGGCCGACAGGGTTTCGATTTGGCGCGAGAAATCGCGGATCAGGTAGCTGCCCGGTATCCAGGCAGGCAGGCTCAGGCGCTGGCCGGCCGGGTCGGGCGCGGGGATGGTCAGGGTGATTCGGTAGCGATGGCCCGCCGGATCGGCGGGTTCCAGACGGTAAAGTATGGATTCCGGGTTCATCCCCCTATCTTACTTTTCCAGGAGACATTCCATGAGCGACTCCGTGGTGCTGGTCGAAACCCGCGGCCGGGTGGGCCTGCTGACGCTGAACCGTCCCAAGGCGCTGAACGCCCTGAACGATCAGTTGATGGACGAGCTGGGCGCGGCGCTACTGAAGTTCGACGCCGACGACGAGATCGGCGCGATCGTGATCACCGGCAACGAGAAGGCCTTCGCTGCGGGCGCGGACATCGGCGCGATGAAGGACTGGAGCTACATGGACGTCTACCGCACTGACTACATCACGCGCAACTGGGAAACCCTCAAGCGCGTGCGCAAGCCGGTGATCGCCGCGGTGGCGGGGTATGCGCTGGGCGGCGGCTGCGAGCTGGCGATGATGTGCGACATCATCATCGCGGCCGACAGCGCCCGCTTTGGCCAGCCCGAGATCAAGCTCGGCGTGATCCCTGGCGCCGGCGGCACGCAGCGCCTGCCGCGCGCAGTCGGCAAGGCCAAGGCCATGGACCTGGTGCTGACCGCCCGCATGATGGACGCCGTCGAGGCCGAGCGCGCCGGGCTGGTGTCGCGCGTGGTGCCGGCCGAGCGGCTGCTGGACGAGGCGCTGGAGGCGGCGACGGTGATCGCCTCGATGTCGCTGCCGGCGGTCATGATGGCCAAGGAGTGCGTCAACCGCGCCTACGAGTCCTCGCTGGCCGAAGGCGTTTTGTTCGAGCGCCGGGTGTTCCATTCGCTGTTTGCCACCGAAGACCAGAAGGAGGGCATGCGCGCCTTCGTCGAAAAGCGCAAGCCGCAATTCCGCCACGGCTAAGGCCAGGCGGCGTGGCGCGCGGGTCGCGGGTGGACGGGCGCCCGACGCGCTGCGCATGGGTAGCTCCTTGATACCTTTGCCCTAAACCTTGTTGCAGCTGGCCGTCCTATTCTGGACCGGCTGGTCCGGCGGGACCCGACGCAAGGCGGACAGGCGCCGGCGCGCCTGTCCGCGGCGAAGACGACGAACGACAAGGAGCCCGTACATGCGCATTTCCCATTCATCCCCGGCATGGCTGGGCGTGCTGCTTGTTGGCGTGCTTGGCGTGCATGCGGCGGGCGACGCCGCCGCGCAGACCCCTTCGCTACGGCTGGTGTCCGAGACCCCGGCCGGCGCCGCCGACGGCGCGACTGGCTACGCGCCGGTGCCTGCGCCGATCAGTGGCGAGGAGGTCCGCGCCATCGCCGTCGATGCCTACATCTACGCCTATCCCATGGTGCTGATGGAGATCACGCGCCGCATGGCCACGGCCTCCTCGGCCGCGGGCGCCGCGCCCATGAACCAGTTTGGCCACAAGACGAACTTCGCCGACGCGTCGGCTGCCGGCGCCGTCTGGCCCAACCGCGACGTGCTGTATTCCAACCTGTGGTACGACGTGTCGGCCGAACCGCTGGTGGTCCACATCCCCGATTCGGGCGGGCGCTACTACTTTATGCCCATCATGGACATGTGGACAGACGTGTTCGCCTCGCGCGGGCCGCGCACGACTGGCGGTGGCGCGCAAACGTTCGCCATCGTCGGGCCCTATTGGCAGGGGCAGCTGCCGCCCGGCATGGACGTGGTGCGCAGCCCCACGGGCATGGGCTGGCTGCTTGGCCGCATCCAGGCCGATGACGCGCAGCAGCTGGCCGAGGTCGGCCGCTTCCAGGCCGGCATGTCGGCCATGCCGCTGTCGCAGTGGGCGCGCGCGACCTATGGTGCCGACTATGCCGCGCTTTTCTTGCCCGGGCCGGACCAGGCGGGCCAGGCCGGGCCGGCGGCGGGCCCGCCGCCGGTGCGCCCGGGCGGGGCGCCGCGAGCGTCCCAGGCCGCCGATACCGCCATGCCGCCGACGCAGCAGGTGGCCAGCATGGATGCGGCGACCTTCTTCGCGACGTTTGCCGAGGCTGCCAGGCACAACCCGCCGCACGCCAACGACTATCCGATGCTCGACCGGTTGCGCCGGCTGGGGATGGATTTCGGCAAGCCTTTCGATTTTGCCCGCCTGGATCCGGTCGTGCAGCAGGCACTGGCGCAGGCCGCCCCGGTGGCCGGTGAGCGTATCCGGCAGGCGCTGCACCGCGCCGGGTACGCGGTCAACGGCTGGCGCACCGTGCTCGACGGCATAGGCACCTACGGGGCCGACTATCTGCGCCGCGCGGCCATCGCCTATGCGGGGCTGGGCGCGAATACGCCCGAAGACGCCCTTTATCCGTTGGCCGCTGTCGATGCCGAGGGCCGGCCGCTCGATGGCGATGAGGACTACGTCATTCATTTCGCGGCCGACCAGTTGCCGCCGACCCATGTTTTCTGGTCGATCACGCTGTACGGCGAGGACCATGGCTTTGCCGATACGGGCCATGACCGCCCTGCGCTCGATAGCAACGATCCCTTGCACTACAACGCCGACGGATCGCTCGACCTGTACATCCAGCACGATGAGCCCCGCGGCGAGCGCAAGGCCAACTGGCTGCCGTCGCCCAAGGGCAAGCCCTTTTTCCTGAGCATGCGCGTGTATTGGCCCAAGGCCGCGGCGTTGGACGGCACCTGGGCGCCGCCGCCGGTGCGCGAGGATTGACCGTGGCGCGCCCGTCGTGCGCGGGCGTGGCAAGCCGCGCTGTGGGCGAGACTTGCCGCGCACCATGGTGGTGCGCGTCGAGTTGCGGCCTAAAAAACGTTCAAGCTATACTCAGCGGGTTTGACGCTTCGCGGGATATTTGTTGTGCGAAAGCCGGGGGAGCCGGTTTGGCGCGCAGCGCCGGACGCTTCGGCAGTCGTGCAGCGCGAGACATCGCCGGACGAAGGGACGGCACCCAGGGTGATGCTCACCGACGACGAACGGGCGCGGGTCAAGGCGCGCGCCCGCCGGGGTCTGGTGAATGCGGTGGCGGCGCAAGGCCTGATGGCCGTGGCCGCGACGCTTGCGGCCTGGGCAGTGGCAGGCGCGGCGGCCGGCTGGTCGGCGCTGGCGGGGGCGGGGGCTTATCTGTTGCCCAACGCGCTCTTCGCCCTGCGGCTGCACTTGGCTGCGCGCATACCGGGTCGTGCGCATCCCTTCAGTTTCTTGTTCGGCGAAGTCTTCAAGCTTGCCGCGACGGTGCTGCTGCTGTGGCTCGTCGCGCGCACTGGGGGCGATGCCGTCGTCTGGCCGGCGCTGCTGGCCGGGCTGGTGTGCACGCTCAAGGGCTATGTGTTGTTGCTGATGTTCCGCAGGTTGTCTTAGAAGCGCACGCGAGGGGCGTGTTCGAAGCCGGGCCGCAGGCCCGCAAGATTGCGAAGCAAGTACAGGTAAGGGAAGCAAATGGCTGCTGCCAGCGACGTGTCGCCTCAGTCCTATTACATCCAGCACCACCTGGTGCACTTCAACAACATCGGCGAGAAGCAATCTGCCATCGCCCATTTCGGCGTCGTCAACTACGACTCCCTGTTCTGGTCCATCCTGATGGGCCTGGTCGTGGTGTTCTTCCTGTGGCGCGCCGCCCGCCGGGCGACCTCTGGCGTGCCGGGGCGCTTCCAGGCCTTCGTCGAGATGCTGGTCGACATGGTCGAGGACCAGGCCAAGAGCATCGTCCCCAACGAAACGTCGCGCCGCTTCGTGTCTCCCCTGGCGCTGACGGTGTTCCTGTGGATCGTGATGATGAACGCGCTGGACCTGGTGCCGGTGGACCTGCTGCCGCGCCTGTTCGCGTGGACCGGCCTGGGCGCGCACCACGGCGACTTCCTCTACTATCACCGCATCCTGCCCACCGCTGACCTGAACATCCCGATGGGCATGTCCCTGGGCGTGCTGCTGCTGATGTTCTACTACGGCATCAAGATCAAGCATCCCGGCGGCTTCGTCAAGGAACTGTTCTCCGCGCCCTTCCACGGACACGGCGTGGCGGCCCTGCTCCTGGCACCGTTCAACCTGCTGCTCAACGCGATCGAATACGCCGCCAAGTCGGTGTCGCTGGGCATGCGGCTGTTCGGGAACATGTTCGCCGGTGAACTGATTTTCATGCTGATCGCGCTGCTGGGCGGCGCCTGGACCGGGCTGAACGCCTCGAGCATCGGCCTGGGCATCGGGCACCTGCTGGCCGGTTCGATCTGGGCCATCTTCCACATCCTGATCGTGTTGCTGCAAGGCTTCATCTTCATGATGCTGACGCTGGTCTACATCGGCCAGGCGCACGAAGGGCATTGACCGGATACGGCTGCACGGCGGCGGCGGGGGCCCCGTGCGGTCGCGCAAGGATCTCTTGCATCGAATCGTTCCCGAAACCATTTTTTGATTGCGGATTTTTAACCAAGGAGTTGTCATGACCAACGTCGCTTTCGTTGCTCTCGCTTGCGGTCTCATCATCGGCCTGGGCGCCATCGGCGCTTGCATCGGCATCGCGCTGATGGGCGGCAAGTACCTCGAAGCTTCGGCCCGTCAACCCGAGCTGATGAACGCTCTGCAGACCAAGATGTTCCTGCTGGCCGGCCTGATCGACGCTGCGTTCCTGATCGGCGTTGGTATCGCCATGCTGTTTGCCTTCGCCAACCCCTTCGTGGGCTAATGGCGCGCCCGCGCCTGGGAGCGCGGGCACGAGACGCCGGCGCCTGGCGCGTCAGTCATGCGCCGCGCCGGCAAAGATATCCAGAGCCCTGCGCCGCCGCGGTGCGGCGGGGGCCGCAAGGTGTTAAAGGGAAACGACCGTGAATCTGAACGCGACGATCTTCTTCCAGATGCTCGTGTTCTTCGTGCTGGGTTGGTTCACGATGAAATTCGTGTGGCCGCCCCTGACGAAGGCGATCGATGAGCGCCGCCAGAAAATCGCCGACGGCCTGGCTGCTGCCGAGAAGGGCAAGGCCGACCTGGCGCAGGCGCAGGCGCGCATCAGCCTGATGGAGGCCTCCGCCAAGACCGAAACCCACGCCCGCATGGCCGAGGCCGAGAAGCAGGCCGCGGCGCTGATCGAGCAGGCCCGCCGCGAGGCCGAGGCCGAGCGCGCGCGCATCCTGGCCCAGGCCAAGCAGGATGCCGAACAGGAAGTCCAGCGTGCGCGCGACGCGCTGCGCGAAGACGTCGCCCTGCTGGCGGTCAAGGGTGCCGAGCAGATCCTCAAGCGCGAAGTGGACGCGCGCGTCCACGCCGAGCTGCTCGCCCAGCTTAAGGCTCAGCTCTGATCCGGGAACGCCATGGCTGAACTTTCGACTGTCGCCCGGCCCTATGCCGAAGCCCTGTTCGGCGTCGCCCGCGAAGACCAGGCGGGCCTGGCCGGCTGGGCCGACCTGGTGGCCGAAATGGCCCAGGTCGCCGCTCATCCCGATGTGCGCGCCGCCGTGTCGGACCCCCGCCTGACCGACGAGCAGCGCGTCGACCTTTTCGCCGGCCTGGTCAAGACCCCGCTGCCGCAGGCTGCGCGCAACTTCCTCGTCCTGCTGGTCCAAAACGACCGCCTGCTGCTGCTGCCCGAGATCGCCAGCCAGTTCGAGGCTTTGAAGAACCGCCACGAAGGTACCGCCGTGGCCGAGATCACCAGCGCCTTCGAGCTGAGCGAGGCCCAGGTCCAGGAGTTGCTCGCCGGTCTTGAAAAGAAGTTCGGCACGCGGCTCAAGGCGCAGGTCCGGGTCGATCCCTCGCTGATCGGCGGCGTGCGCGTGGCCGTGGGCGACCAGGTGCTCGATACATCCGTGCAGGCCCAGCTGGCCCGCATGCGCGATACGCTGGCGGCGTAAGGCCAGGTAACAGGATTCCAGGAGTCTGAAAATGCAACTCAACCCGTCAGAGATCAGCGAACTGCTCAAGAGCCGCATCCAGGGCCTGGGCGCTTCGACCGATATCCGCACCCAGGGCACGGTCGTTTCCGTGACCGACGGCATCGCTCGCATCCACGGCCTGTCCGACGTGATGCAAGGCGAAATGCTGGAGTTTCCCAACAACGTCTACGGCCTGGCGCTGAACCTCGAGCGCGACTCGGTTGGTGCGGTGATCCTGGGCGACTACACGGGCGTGTCCGAAGGCGATCAGGTCAAGACGACCGGCCGCATCCTCGAAGTGCCCGTTGGCCCCGAGCTCAAGGGCCGCGTGGTCAACGCCCTGGGCCAGCCGATCGACGGCAAGGGTCCGATCAACGCCAAGCTGACCGACGTCATCGAGAAGGTCGCCCCCGGCGTGATCGCCCGCCAGTCGGTGTCGCAGCCGCTGCAGACCGGCATCAAGGCCATCGACTCGATGGTGCCCATCGGCCGCGGCCAGCGCGAGCTGATCATCGGTGACCGCCAGACCGGCAAGACCGCGGTCGCCGTCGACACCATCATCAACCAGAAGGGCAAGGACGTCACCTGCGTGTACGTCGCCATCGGCCAGAAGGCGTCGACCATCAACAACGTGGTCCGCAAGCTGGAAGAGCACGGCGCGCTCGAATACACCATCGTCGTGGCCGCGCCGGCCTCGGATTCCGCCGCCATGCAGTACCTGGCCGCGTACTCGGGCTGCACGATGGGCGAATACTTCCGCGACCGCGGCGAAGACGCCCTGATCGTCTACGACGATCTGACCAAGCAGGCCTGGGCTTATCGCCAGATTTCGCTGCTGCTGCGCCGCCCGCCCGGCCGCGAAGCCTACCCCGGCGACGTGTTCTACCTGCACTCGCGCCTGCTCGAGCGCGCCGCGCGCGTCAATGCCGACTACGTCGAGAAGTTCACCAACGGCGCGGTCAAGGGCAAGACTGGCTCGCTGACGGCGCTGCCGATCATCGAAACCCAGGCTGGCGACGTGTCCGCATTCGTGCCGACCAACGTGATCTCGATCACCGACGGCCAGATCTTCCTGGAAACCGACCTGTTCAACGCCGGCGTGCGTCCGGCCATCAACGCCGGTATTTCGGTGTCGCGCGTCGGTGGCGCTGCCCAGACCAAGGTCATCAAGAAGCTGTCGGGCGGTATCCGTACCGACCTGGCGCAGTACCGCGAACTGGCTGCCTTCGCGCAATTCGCCTCGGACCTGGATGACGCCACCCGTCGCCAGCTCGAACGCGGCAAGCGCGTGGTCGAACTGCTCAAGCAGCCGCAGTACCAGCCCCAGCAGGTGTGGGAGTTGGCCGTCACGCTGTACGCCGTCAACAACGGCTACCTCGACGACGTGGAAGTCGGCCAGGTGCTCAGCTTCGAGAAGGCCTTCAAGGACCACCTCAAGGCCAAGCACGCCGCCTTGATCCAGCGCATCGAGGACAACAAGGAAATGTCCAAGGACGACGAGGCCGAGCTGGTCGCCGCGCTGCAGGAGTTCAAGAAGCACGGGGCCTTCTAAGCCATCCCCGGCAAGGCCGGCGGGCCGGCGGCAGCGGCCGCCCCCGCCACTAGGGGCGCAAGCGGCGGTGGCCGCGCGCCGCCCAGTCCGAAACAGGAAAGCGCAATGCCCGGAATCAAGGAAATCCGAACCAAGATCAAGAGCGTGCAGAACACGCGCAAGATCACCAAGGCGATGGAGATGGTCGCCGCGTCCAAGATGCGCAAAGCGCAGGACCGGATGCGCGCGGGCCGTCCCTACGCCGACAAGGTGCGCCAGATCGCAACGCACCTGATGCAGGCCAATCCCGAGTACAAGCACCCTTATCTGATCGAGCGTGAAGCCCGCAAGGGCGTGGGCATCATCGTCGTCACGACGGACAAGGGCCTGTGCGGCGGCCTGAACACCAACGTCATGCGCCTGGTCCTGGCTCGGCTCAAGGAGTTCGACCAGCAAGGCGTCAAGGTGCAGGTCACCGCCTTGGGCAACAAGGGCTTGGGCGTGCTGACGCGGGTGGGCGCCAACCTGGTTTCGCAGGAAGTGCAGCTGGGCGACGCGCCCAACCTGGAGCGGCTGATCGGCGCGATCAAGGTGCAGCTCGATGCCTACCTCGAAGGCCGCATCGATGCGCTGTACGTGGCGACCAACCGCTTCATCAACACGATGCGCCAGGAGCCGGTGTTCCTGCGCCTGCTGCCGTTGCCCAACGGGCTGGCCGATCCCTTCCAGGCCGGCGAGGACGCAGCCGAACAGGCCGCGCTCAAGTCGCAGTACGGCTGGGACTATATCTACGAGCCCGACGCCAAGACGGTGATCGACGAGCTGCTGCAGCGCTACGTCGAAGGCCTGGTCTACCAGGCGGTGGCCGAGAACATGGCCTCCGAGCAATCCGCCCGGATGGTGGCCATGAAGGCCGCTTCGGACAACGCCAAGAAGGTCATCGGCGACTTGCAGCTGGTCTATAACAAGACCCGCCAGGCAGCCATCACCAAGGAAATTTCGGAAATCGTGGGGGGCGCCGCCGCGGTTTGAGCCAGCAGGCCGACCGACAGCCCAAGCACCCGCCAGACAGTCATCTAGCAAGGAATCGACATGAGCATCGGAACCATCGTTCAGTGCATCGGCGCCGTGGTGGACATTCAGTTCCCCCGCGATCAAATGCCCAAAATCTACGACGCCCTTACCCTGGCCGACGAAAGCTCGCCGTTCGCCGAGAAGGGCCTGACCTTCGAAGTCCAGCAACAGCTGGGCGATGGCGTGGTGCGCACCATCGCCATGGGTTCGTCCGACGGCCTGCGCCGTGGCATGGCCGTCAAGGCCACCGGCGCCCCGATTTCGGTGCCGGTCGGCAAGGGCACGCTGGGCCGCATCATGGACGTGCTGGGCCGCCCCATTGACGAAGTCGGTCCGATCAAGTCCGACGAGCGCCGCGCCATCCACCAGGAAGCCCCGGCGTTCAAGGACCTGTCGCCTTCGGTCGAGCTGCTCGAGACCGGCATCAAGGTTATCGACCTGGTCTGCCCGTTCGCCAAGGGCGGCAAGGTGGGCCTGTTCGGCGGCGCCGGCGTGGGCAAGACCGTCAACATGCTGGAGCTGATCAACAACATCGCCAAGCAGCACAGCGGCCTGTCGGTGTTTGCCGGCGTGGGCGAGCGCACCCGTGAGGGCAACGACTTCTACCACGAAATGGCTGAGGCNGGCGTCATCAAGATGGACAACCTGGAGGAATCCAAGGTGGCCATGGTGTTCGGCCAGATGAACGAGCCTCCCGGCAACCGCCTGCGCGTAGCGCTGTCGGGCCTGACCATGGCCGAGAAATTCCGCGACGAAGGCCGTGACGTGCTGTTCTTCGTGGACAACATCTACCGCTACACGCTGGCCGGTACCGAAGTGTCCGCCCTGCTGGGCCGGATGCCGTCGGCGGTGGGCTACCAGCCCACGCTGGCCGAGGAAATGGGCAAGCTGCAGGAGCGCATCACCTCGACCAAGACCGGCTCGATCACGTCCATCCAAGCCGTGTACGTGCCTGCGGACGACCTGACCGACCCGTCGCCGGCCACGACCTTCCTGCACCTGGACTCCACCGTGGTGCTGTCGCGCGACATCGCCGCGCTGGGCATCTACCCCGCCGTGGACCCGCTGGATTCCACCAGCCGCCAGCTCGATCCGCAGATCGTCGGCGAGGAGCACTACACTGTTGCCCGTGGCGTGCAGTCGACGCTGCAGCGCTACAAGGAACTGCGCGACATCATCGCCATCCTGGGCATGGACGAACTGTCGCCCGAGGACAAGCAGATCGTGGCCCGCGCGCGCAAGATCCAGCGCTTCCTGTCGCAGCCGTTCCACGTCGCGGAAGTCTTCACCGGCGCGCCCGGCAAGTACGTGCCGCTGTCCGAAACCATCCGCGGTTTCAAGATGATCGTCGAGGGCGAGTGCGACCACGTGCCCGAGCAGGCCTTCTACATGGTCGGCACCATCGACGAGGCCCTGGAAAAGGCCAAGAAACTGCAATAAGGACCTTCCATGTCTAACGCAACCCTGAAAGTGGACGTCGTCAGCGCCGAGGAGTCGATCTTCTCGGGCGAGGCGAAGTTCATCGTGCTGCCCGGCGAGGCGGGTGAGCTCGGCATCCTGCCCGGGCACACTCCGCTGATCACGCGCATCCGCCCGGGCACGGTCAAGGTGGTGCGGCCCGACGGCAGCGAGGAGAACATCTTCGTGGCCGGCGGCATCCTGGAGGTGCAGCCCGGCGGCGTGACGGTGTTGTCCGATACCGCCGTGCGCGCCGCGGACCTGGACGAGGCCAAGGCCGAAGCCGCCCGCAAGAAGGCCGAGCAGGCGCTGCGCGAGGCCAAGGACAAGGCCGACATCGCGGTGGTCGAGGCCGAACTGGCCATGCTCGCCGCCCAGGTGGCAGCGGCCCGCAAGCTGCGCCAGCTGCGCAGCACGCACTGACGTTCCACTNGCCGGGCGCGGTTGCGGCGTCCGGCTGTCCCGCACAAGGCGGCCCTATGGGGCCGCCTTGCGTTTTTCCGGCGCCTCGCCGGTCGCCGGAGCATGACTTTTCCTCGCTACGGCAATTGCGCATGGCGGCCGGTCAATCCGGCCGGATAGTCTGGGGGCTCCTTTCATAGACAGGAGCCGTCCATGCCAGGAATCATCGATTGCGCCGTTCTGATGCTGCCTGCCCATGCCGCCTGGAGCGGCCGTTGGATGCAACAGCAGGCCGACCGGCTCGGCAGGATCCGCCTGCACGCGCTGTGGTTGGTCGACCCGCAATCGCCGGCCGATGCGCCGGTGCCGGTGCAGGCCTTGGGTGATGCGCAGCTGGCGTTGCGCCGCTATGACGCTGGCCTGCTGCCCGTCGACTACCCCACGTTGGGATGGACCCGCACGGCGCTGGCGTTACTGCCGTCCGGCGAGCGATCGCCCATGGTGGCATTGGTCGACGGCCTGCAGGCGCCCGCCGTCCAGGATCTGCTGCGCCTGGGCCTGGACGATTTCATGCGCGAAGGCTGCCCACCCGATGACGTGCGTGCGCGCATCGAGCGGCAGGCGGCGCGCGCCCGGGCCCGCGTGGTAACCGCGGACGCCGCGTCCTGGCCGCAGGGTCAAACTGCGCCGCCCGGCATCGGCAGCGGGGCGCTGGCGCAAGACTGCTGCGCGGCCGAGTCGCCGGCGGGGCCGTTGCTTGGGCCCGCGCCGGTTTTCCGGCCCGAGGAGCCCTTCAGGCAGGCCAAAAGCCGCGTCGTGGCCACCTTCGAGCGCGACTACATCACGCGTGCGCTTGCCCGCCACGCCGGCAACATCGCCATGGCCGCCCGCGCCGCGCACAAGCACCGGCGCGCATTCTGGGCGCTGATGCGCAAGCACGGCATCGACGCCGGCCCGTACCGGGAAGCTGCGCGGGTGGGGCTGGCCGCGGCCGGCCGGCACATCGGCGGCGCCGGGTAAAATCCCCGGCTTGCGATAAACAGAGAACGCCGTGTCCGCAGCCCCTTTGCAAAACGATGTATTCCTGCGCGCGCTGCTGCGCGAGCCGGTGCCGTATACCCCCATCTGGCTGATGCGCCAGGCCGGCCGCTATCTTCCGGAATACAACGCCACCCGGGCGCGCGCCGGTTCCTTCATGGGCCTGGCGCAGAATCCCGCGTTCGCCACCGAGGTGACGCTGCAGCCGCTGGAACGCTATGACCTGGACGCGGCCATCCTGTTTTCGGACATCCTGACCGTGCCCGACGCGATGGGCCTGGGGCTGGAATTCGCCGCCGGGGAAGGGCCGCGCTTTGCGCGACCGGTGCGCACCGAAGAGGACGTGGCGCGCCTGGCCGTGCCGGACATGGATGCGCTGCGCTACGTGTTTGACGCGGTGGCGCAAATCCGCAAGGCGCTGGCCGGCAGGGTGCCGCTGATCGGCTTTGCGGGCAGTCCCTGGACCGTGGCCTGCTACATGGTGGAAGGCCAGGGGTCGGATGACTATCGGCTGGTCAAGACGATGCTGTACGCGCGGCCGGACCTGCTGCACCGCATCCTGGACATCACCGCGCAGGCAACCGCCCGGTACCTGAACGAACAGATCGCCGCCGGCGCGCAGGCGGTGATGCTGTTCGACAGCTGGGGTGGCGTGCTGGCCGACGGCCTGTTCCAGCAGTTTTCGCTCGCCTATACCAGGAAGGTGGTCCAGGCCTTGGCGCGCGAAGCCAACGGGCGACGCGTACCGGTCATCGTCTTCACCAAGGGCGGCGGCCAATGGCTGGAGGACATCGCCGCCGTCGGCTGCGACGCCGTCGGCCTAGACTGGACGGCCGATTTGGGCGCGGCCAGGCGCCGGGTGAATGACGGGGTTGCGCTGCAGGGCAACCTGGATCCGATGACCCTGTTCGGGGGCGAGCAGGCCATCCGCCGCGAGGCGCGGCGCGTGCTCGACGCCTATGGGCCGGTGGGTGCGGGCGGGCATGTGTTCAACCTTGGCCACGGGATTTCCCGTTACACCCCGCCCGAGGCCGTCGCGGTGCTCGTCGACGAGGTGCATGCATACAGCCGGCGCTTGCATGACCCGGGCCGGGCCGGGTAGCGNTGGCCCGGCAANGTTGCGGACGATTGCCTGTTTTGCCTGCCGGATGCGGCCCGAAAGGGGCATGCCGGGGCGTCGGCCGGCAAGTGCNCACCGGATTCGGTGTGGCGCGCCTCGTACTTGTGCACAGAAGAAAAACAAATCGGGGAAAACCCCGACAAACTTATGGTGGATTCTGAATGGGGCACATAAGTCTATGGCGAATAAAGGATTTTCTTGTTTGTGACAAAAAATTTTTGGCGGTTCATCCCTTTTTTATCGACAATCCACACCGCCATCCACGCCGTTTTCCCCAAAGTTATCCACAGGCAGGCAGCCCACGAGGCTGGACAAGCGCTTAGCTGGAAAATCCAGAATCCACTTTAAGTAATGAAACAATCCGCGCCCACCTCCGATTTGCCTGTCTCCCCGGACGTGGCGTGGGTGCGCGTGGCCTTGGATGTGCCGTTGCCCGGCCCCTTCGACTACCGGGCCGAGGCGGCCCTGCCTGCTGGCATCCGGGTGATCGTCCCATTCGGCCGGCGCAAGCTGGTCGGCGTGGTGCTGGCCACGGTGGATGTGCCCGACCTGCCGCCGGAGCAAATACGGCCGGTGGAGCAGGTGTTGGACGATTTGCCCCCATTGCCGCCCGATTGGATGCGCATGGCGCGTTTTGCCGCCGATTACTACCAGCGGCCGATTGGCGAGGTCATGCTCCCTGCGCTGCCCGCGCCCTTGCGCAAGCCTGCCGCCTACCTGGGCAAGCGGGCCGCGGGCGGACCGCTGGCCAGGCTGGCGCGGCGGCGCGCCGCGCCGGCCACGCCGGTGGCGGCCGACGTGCCGCCGG
>Ga0065720_1019230_pt1 | contig 31892 bp, 21 predicted proteins | sample Thericmetagenome_FD_59107 | JGI IMG/M metagenome (GOLD analysis project Ga0065720, IMG submission 59107) | Thermophilic microbial communities from the Joint Bioenergy Institute, California, USA of rice/straw/compost enrichment - eDNA_2 v2... | ecosystem: Engineered > Solid waste > Grass >... | reverse complement strand
GGGGAGGGCCAGCCCGAGGAGGGGGTCCTACTGGCGGGCGAGATGCCTGCGGGGGAGGGCCATACTGCGAAGGGGGAGCTACCGGTGGCATGGCGGGAGGTGGCGCATATGGGCTTGCCGAAGGCGGCGCCGCGGGTGCGGGCTGGGACGAAGGAGCTGGCGCGTACCGGTTAGACGGCGGCGGGCCGGCCGGCGGGGGGTTGTAAGGGGACGAGGTCCGTGGAGGAGGAGGAACGACAGGGGGCTGCAGGATGTTGGATACAGGCTGCGGCGGAGGGGCATAGGGGTTGGTCGATGCGTTCGACGAGACGGATCCAGGCCTTGGAGGGTGCTGAGCAGCTGCTGGCGGCGGCCCGACAGACGGAGAAGCAGTGTTGCGCGGAGGAGGAGCTGGGCCCTTAGGTGGCGGCGGCGGGGGGGTAGGCTGGGGACGGCCATAACCGCCCATGGGAGGAGGAGGGGTTTGGGTACCCGCTTGGTTGGAGAATGGCGAGGTAATCGGCGGTGCGCTTGGCGTCGACCGACGGACCGGAAGCTTTGTAACCATCGGCACATCGTTCCAATTGCCAACGTCCTTCTTGACATAAGGTTTCGGCTGAGGAGGGGGGGGAGGTTGGTTGAAACTTGGCTGTGGTGGGGCATAGCCGCTGGTAATGGAAGGAGAGGGCGTGAAGCCAGGAGCAGGAGCGTACGGGCTTGCTCCTGTCGGGGGTTGATATTGAGAAGTAGTTGTAGGAGCATACGGGTTCGGCGCTGATGCCGGGGCCGGGGCCTGGGTTTGGAAGGTCGGAGCAGGAGGGGCATAAGGATTTGCCGGGCTTGGAAGACCGCCGGGCTGCTGGTAGCCAACAGGCGCAGCAGTACGGGAGGGCACACGCGCGGTAGGGCCAGCGGGCTGAGGAGCCGCCTTCTGGATTGCGAGCTTGACGCGGTTCCGGGCGACCTCGGCGGCCGGGAAGTTTGCCGGAAGGAGATCCAGATACCGCTGAGCAACCGCCAGATGCCCCTGGGCAGCAACGATATCCGCGTACTCGGTGTACTTGTTGTACAGAGCCGCAAGCTTCCAGCCCTCGCTGAGCTGCTTCTCATTATCCGTAAACTTGGAGACGTGCCGGAACACGGTAACCTTCTCAATAAACTTCTGCAGAGCCCTGGCATGAATGGAGAAGCTGGTGTCGTTGGTCTCCTCGCTCAAGCCGGCCTGCTCTGCCTCCTGCAACTCGGCGATCCAGATATCCACGACCTTCTCCAGTTTCGAGCCAACCAGGTAGCAGAAGGAAGCATCTTTCCTCTCGCCAGACTCATAAATGCGGTCACCAAGGGCCTCGCACAAGTCGGGGAACTCAGCAGGCTCTGCAAAAGTGCAGAGAGTAACCATGGCCTCCTTCCAGTTGGACAGGTCGGCGTTGTAGACCACATCCCAAAGATTCTTGCTAGTGACAGAATTGATAAGACGCAGGTAGCTGGTGCTGCCCTTCTTCTTGGCAAGGTAGCTGCTCTGAACCTTGTCCACAAGCTCCTTGCCACCGCAGTTGGCAAGGACGAAGGCATCCGCGATACGGTCCTCCTTAACGCAAAGGTTGACTGCCATCTCAAAGTTGCCCAGCAGGACAGCCTTAGTGATCTGATCATCAACAGAGGAGCCCTCGCCAATGAGATGGAACGGGTCATCCGTCTTGGCCCCCTTGGCCGGGGTCAGCTCGGACAGGAAGTCATCGCCATCATCAATATCTCCCCACATGCTCGTCACCCGCTTGTGACTCTTCTTTTTGGGCTCTTCACCATTGGTTTGAGGAGAAGTAACACCCTCGGCGCTCTCTTCCTTTGGCGACGTCAACCCAGATTCGCGAGCCTCCTCATCCTTGGAGAACCCAAGGTACTCGATGATCTTGGACCGGCCATCATCCTGGCTAAGCGTCTTGAGCACCTGCCAGTCAGCCTTCTCCTCCTCAGTCTTAGCCGCTTCGATATGGGAGTCGCAGATGCTCGCGATGTCCCCCTTCTTGATGGCCTCCTCAAACTTCTCAGTAGCTGCGCCAATGTCAGAGTCGACAGAGAAGGTTGAGATGGTAATCTTAGAAGATCTGTGCTGACCGGCCGGTGTGTCGTGCTTTTTGAAGATGACAAGCTTGCCAGCATAGCCAAACGAGACACCGACAGGACGCTCCAGCCAGGTGGGAGCCCGAGAAAGAGAGAAGGACACTCCCTGGGGCTGGGTCGCAGCCCGGGAGAAGAAGTCATCATCGTCTAGGGCAGCCTGGGTCTGGGGAACAGCAGTCGGGTTGGTGTTTTGCAGAGTCTGGATGACTATCTTGCCGTCGAATGCCGCAGTGGCCGACAAGCTCGGGTTGTGCGGGTTGAAGCGGGTCGAGAAGGTCCAGTTAGTGGCTTCAGGGAACTCTCCATAGCGCTCGCCGGTATGCGGATTCCAGACAAGAGTCCGATTATCCTTGCCAGCAGAGAGCAGCAACCCGGTGTCCTGCTGGCACCACGACAGAGACAAGATACCCTGCTCGTGGCCCTGAAGTGTCCTCTCGGGCGCCTGGGAGTTCCTGAGATTCCACAGGAGGATGACAGGCGTGTTGTCATCAGAAGTAGCCGTCAGGATGCTGGTCGAGTTGTTAGGGTCCCACGCGAGGGCGCTAACAGGCTTGCGATTGTTGTTCAGGGTGAGCGAAGCCTTCTTGGTCTTCAAATCCCACACCGTCACGAAGCCGCCGGCGCTACCGGTAGCCAGAATGTTGGCCACTTTGCAGTTCCAGGCGAGGCAGTCGATGTCTTGGGCAGCAGCACTGCCAAGTCGGAAAGCGGTCGAAGTGTCGTTAACATCCCAGACGTAGAGCTCGCCCTTGGCACCGGCAGTGGCGAGAACCTGAGGACGCAAGGGGTTGAACTGCAGGGCCTTGATGGGGCCGGTGTGCTTGGTATCGCGCGACATCAGAGCCTCCTCGCCGGCGAGGAGCTTCGCGGCGTCCCACAGCTGCAGCGAGCCATCCTCCATGGCGCCAGCAATGACGCCGCGCGGATGCTGGTCACTTGGGGCGCCCCATGCGATATCGTAAAACCTATGCGCCAACCGCCAACAGTCAGCTATCTTGGCTCAAACAGCGCCGTAAAGAGAAAGGAATAATACCTGGAATCAGTGGAAATGCTGGCGATGGGCTGCAGCTCAAGACCCTGTTCGGCGACATCGAGGTTGAGGTCCCAGAGTTCCAGCTTGGACTCGTCCGAGAAGTCAGCGTCCACGGCACCAGACCGGGTACCGGTCACGAGCAGCGGGCTAGAAGTGCCTGGAGACCAGGCAAAGGCCGCGGTCCGCGGAATCTCTCTCAGCCGGACCATGGCGGCGGTTTGTGTGGTATAGGTAAGGAGTTGGGTTATAAGCTGAGTTGACGGTGTCGATGGCGATAGCTATTAGAGGGGCGGGGGAATTAAACGGAACAATTGTAGTTTCGTGTAGAATTGGAACTTGCTTCCAATAAAACCACAGTAGGAGCCCCACGGCAGTGCGCAAAAGAGCCGTGAGGGCAGAGGACAAATGGGTTGTTCTTGTCCAAAGTGTAAGTGAAATAATCGGGGATGGGCGGGAGCCGGTGCGGCGTGTTGCCAGATTGCATCGTCGTCCAGGCCCAGCAGCCCACAGGGGATGCTTGCGCCAGCCCAGTGGTTGGGTCTGGGCCCTGTAGCTGCCCCTGACCTGCATGTACAACCCTAACCCGAGCGAAACCGTCATCAAGGAGGGGTCACGTCTGGGTTCTTGAAACTTTGTGCGCAAAGGCTGGAAGAGAAGACATTGTTGTAACAAAATTTAAGTCGATTGGACAGAATTATATGGTTTATTGCTATTGAATCCATCAATTTTGAAAGGCAAAGTTTCTAAAAGTTTTAATTGTGAATGTCTGCTCAAAATGATTGGTCTTTTTCGGCCTTTGTTTCCTTGGTGCTCACAGTGCGCACAGTGCGCAATCGATTCAATGCACCTGAGAGTTGATCCTTTACGAGATCGATGGTCGAAATTCCCCAAGAACTCAATCGGCACGTGATCCTTAACAGCAACTCTTGGTCTTGCTTTACCCTCAGCAAGCAGCATCAATATCCCTTCGATCAAGTGAAGTATTGGACAATTTTGCTGAGAGGACAATTCCGTATCTTGGGCCTTTTTAAAAGGATCCTCCGGTTCTCCCGATAAACAGGGTTGAAGCTACCTAAGAGCACAACTTTCAGAACAACGAGCATTCCTCAAGCCATGCTTTGATTTCTCATCGAGCCCCTCATACGAAAACCTCGATCGTGATCAACAGCGTACTAGCCAGCTGCCTTGGAACGAAGCAGCACCCAGTGAAACTAAATTTCTCACGACCAAACCCATGTCTGACGCGGCTCGTTGGAAAGCCACCGTTTATGTCGGTGGCTTAGCCCCCGCAGTGACAGCAACTGTACTTCATGAAGCTTTTCTTCCCTTCGGGGAGATAGCAGAGATCAACCTACCGCGCAATGAGAACCCCAACACGGCCACAACAGAGCCGCACCGGGGATTCGCCTATGTCGAGTTTGAGGATCCTGAGGATGCCAAGGAGGCCATCGACAACATGGATCAATCCGAGCTGTTCGGCCGGGTTATCAAAGTGTCGGCAGCCAAGCCACCTAAGAGCGCCGGGCAAGGCTTGGGAAGCAAGACAGCTGTTTGGGAGCAGGTCCGTTTTCTCTATAGTCATGTTTTTCACTTTTGTTTCTTCTCATACAATGCTATGACGATAGGATGACGAAACTGACATGGCTTACAGGAGGGGTGGCTTGCTGAGCATGCTGTCAGCGAAGAGGATCGACTGGCGGCCGAGCGAGCTAAGAACGCAAGGCCAAACGAAGATCCTATGCAGGGGCTTGAGGATCTGGATGTTGCAGGGCCCAAGCCAGAATGAAAGACTTCTCTGTTTGAGGCTACCCTACTTAACGGTGCAGAAGTTGAAGTACCTATCAACTCTATTCTGGAATGTAATGAACGTGGACATGAACTGGGTTCTGCGATTTTGGTCACAGCTTCAGGGCATACCCATATGGTATTTGCATAGCTGCGGCGTTAGAGGCATCTGAGTCAATCAAGGGATATGCAATGGGAACTTTATGTTTACATCCGGGCCACAAGTCCAGAGACACACACGAGCGGAATCGACCAAGCACAAGTGCCTCCCTACCAGTCGGATTGTTCGTCATATACAATGTTGTTTACCTAACACTAATGAATCCGTGCCCCCTTTAGAACCTCATTCTTGTTTTTCGTGTTTAGTGTTCCTCATGCTTCTCGACGTGAAGGTCAGCTGCCCGGTTCTGGCGCTTCAGGCGGATGTTCTTGTCAACCAAAAGGTGGCGGGTGGTCGAATAGACGGCAGCGCAGACGGCGAAGCTGACGACAACACCTGCGGTGCTCCTATGAGTTTATGGTCCTGGTGTGAACAAGCTTGCATCGTGGGGGCGGCTCACCGAGGGGGATCAGCTCAGGAGGGATCTTCTTCAGGCGCCGCAGACGCTGAGAGACAGTGTGCGCTGTGAAATGACAGTCGTATCAGCTCCCGTTCCAATCATCACTCCCGCATCCCAGATAAAACAGCAATGTGTTCCTGTCGAGCAGTCCGGAGCTCTCGGAAACTTTTAAAATCCCAATGGTTTCACGTACCAGCCTGCTCCTCCTTCTGCACCCCTCAGTTAGCCCTGACGCAATCTTGAAAACTGACGCACTCCCACTACGGCAAGCTACTTACCGGCACCGGTCGCATCATACGGACCGTGGGACGGAACATCCGCAGAGTACGCGTGGCGAACATCTTGGAAAATAAGGAATTGAGCGGAGAGGTTCCTCTGAGGGAGTCAGGGAGACGGTGTGCGCTCGCGCTGAGCCCGTTTCGGGTATTTCTGGGAGAGCTTCGGGAAGTAGAGGTCAGCGGTTTGGCGAGGTAGTGTGGCTCCGGCAGAGAGGAGCTCCCTTTGCTCTCTTGCGAGGTGCTGCTCGCCCCCACCACAACCCACCACGGCGCGATTTGGCCAGTGAGATCAGCCCACCGAGGAAAAACACGTGCATGCCTCAGGCCGCCAGCCAATCGAGTCGCGGCGAGAGCTCTGTCCCGGCGAGCCCCACCATTTCACATCATTGGTCGGAGCAGAGCAACCTCGCCTTTCCGAGCTCTGACCTTCTGACGGACTCTCCTCGTCAATCCATCACCGGCCAAACCTTCGACCAACCCGCCGCCCCGCCCACTGTCCTCCAGACCTCGTCGCCTTTCGTGAAAACGTCCGTACACTCTGCCCAACATGTCTGACGACGAGCGTGTTACCAAGCCCTTCAAGTTCGTCACAGGTACGCTGGGTCCTCGCCCCATCCGCAAATTCCCTCGGCAACGGAGGCACACAAAAACATGGCCTGATCTTACTCTCCTCCTACCAATTGTCCCGGAGTATACCGTCAGTGGCTAACAACTTTGACAGCTGGTATGCTACACCCAACCCTATCCCAATGAACCATTGCGGGCCGCTCTCACGACCTTGAATTGGCCTTCCGCCCTCTCCGGTCCTGCGAACGAATTGATAGCTGCCGTGGGAATGGATCAGTAGAGGGGGATGGGGTGCTGTCATGGCATGCACAGGGACCGGAGAAGAGCTGGATGGGGACGATATGCGTGAGAACGGGTTGATGTGCGAGCAACGGTTCCTCGGACGGCTTATCTCACTTTTCTCGCTCCTCCTTTAGGCGTCGATGCCCGCTTCCCCAACCAGAACCAGACCAAGCACTGCTGGCAGAACTACGTCGACTACCACAAATGCATCATTGCCAAGGGCGAGGACTTCGCTCCCTGCCGCCAGGTGAGTTGTCCCTGGTTCTGGGCGTATTGGATCTAGGTGGTAAAGCTTGATTGACCAACACATCGTGATAGTTCTGGCTCGCCTATCGCTCTCTTTGCCCCAGCGGCTGGTACCAGCGGTGGGATGCTCAGCGCGGTATGTGGTCCCCTACCTCCTTGCTTGCAAGCTATGCCTCTGGATGAGTTGTTGACTGTGATTACAGAGGCTGGTAACTTCCCTGCTAAGCTGGACTAAAAGGGGTGTCTTGGGGATGAACTAGAATAGGGTAGGCGTGGTAGATGATTCCAGCCTGGATCATGTTACAGTAGGCTCACGACAGTAAAGGAGAATACACATAGAGAGAGTTGGGTTGCTTGTTTCTGTACACCAATGGAGTGTTGATGAAAAAAGGGTGAGGTAGAGAAATTAAGTAGTTGTTGATCTATTCTTTGTGAGCCCTTAATTGTGACGTGATGTTCATCCTGCAGTCTGAAAAGCTCAACACTGACTTCCATTCAACGCCATTAACGCCAGTGAATCCTATATGCCGTGTCAATATCAGTATATCTTTACGTAAATATACATTCTTCCCGACCCTGAATCTTCACACCATTAGCTCTCATCGCCACCTTCATCATCAGAACTCATAAACTCGTCGTCATCGTCAAAACCAAAGAACTTCTTCGCAGCCGGAGCTGGATGCTTCATTGGTGTCTCTTTTTCTTTTCCCTTGCCCTTCACTTCCGCCGCTGGATCTGGTTCTGATGGCGGGGTCGTGGCCTTAGATGAGCCGTTTTCTGACTCTTCGTCCTCCTCCATTGCCTCATCCGCTGAACTGCTGCTAGCAACAGTGCGGCTGCTGCTAGGTTCACCAAGCGAAATGAAGTTGTCTTTCCAAGCACCAGCTTTCATAGCCTCCATGACAGCCTCCCGTGTCCTCTCTCCCATGACTTCTTTCTCTTCAACCCACTTGCCATCCAAGATCGCACCCCTTTTCCCGTTGCGAATCTCCTCCTGCTTCCGCTCTGTCATTTCGATAATTTCTTGCCATCTCTTCCGACGCGCCTCTTTTTCGCGCTTCTCCATTTCCGGCTTGATTGCCAAGTACTCGGCCAGAGCCTTCGCCTCGGTCACGGTGCGCAACCGTCGACCATCCAGATTACGTGACGACCCTTGCTCCTCTTCCGGGTTGACGTTCGCGCGCTTGTTGCGCTTCGACATACGACCGCCCGCCGCGCGCAGCTGGGAACCGAAGCCACCCTTGCCACCGAGCAGTGGGACGGCAAGGCGCAGGTGAAGGAAGTCATTTTGGAGCTGGTCGACTTCGGAGTCGGAATCTGCAACAGGGTCGCATGTCGGCAGGAAGTGTGAGATGGGAAGAGGCGAATCTAATGGAACCCAGCGACTCGAAAGTGTTGTCAGGAGTAAGCGGGTGGAGTAAGGACTGGCTGAGGTGGGTAGGCGGCTGTCAAGCTCATCGCGGAGGGATGATACCGGAGAATCTGGAGGAAGGACAAGACACAGGGTTGGAGGGAGCCCTGTTCCTTCAATTGTGCTGATTAAAACATTGATTTTGCTTGAGCGGCCCATTGTGGTTCAGTCTTCAGTGGAGAGATCGCAATCCGTTGCTTGAAATGGAGTGGGACTTGGCGGTAAAGAGTATTGAAGCTGTGATCACCTCAAAGAGATGAATTACAGAAAAGCTTTAAAGAATGATTCTAACAAAGGGCCTCTCGATCATATGTTAATCGAGGTTGGGATTTGTTGGACGCTTTATGTTAGATGCGATGCCATCTGGGCGGCTGTTGCTTCACAAGCTCAGGCCACTCACCGAATGTGGTCAATGCTTTCCCAGCGCCGCAATACAGACAGAGAGGTGGGTTCACCAGCCACAGATCAGGCCCGCCTGATCGTGCCAAGACTCCTGTGAAGTCTATGTGGCTGTGTGCCCCGCTAATCCGCGAGCCCTATCAGTGGACTGGAATTTCGGCGCTGCGAGCCCACAAATCGCTGAGACCTTGAATTTTGAGAGCTCCCGACTCCTCAACGCCGACCTTTCCCCAGACCAATATCACGAATTGTGTCGGAACCGATCCAGCCGCCAAGATGCTTATTCCCAAGGCTGATCGCAAGGCGATCCACGAGGTACGACCATTTCGCCTTTTTTTTTGACGTCGAACAGCCCAAGTGATGATGAATCTCGACTTTGGCTTCAAATGATCGCGAGAACACGGTGCTAACACTGGAAGTAGTACCTCTTCCGGGAGGGTGTTATGGTCGCCGCGAAGGAGTAGGTTTCCCGATTTGCCCCCTTTTCAAAGAAATACACGATCACGGCCGATATCTTTTCGAGACATCCCTGGGACACGCTAGACTACGACAGCGTCAAAAGATTTCTTACGGAGAAGAGATACGCTGTGTAATGGCTGCAGATGCTAATTTTTAAACTCTGCAGCTATGAGTCGATGCATGAGATTGGCGTCCGCAACCTCTACGTCATCAAGGCTCTCCAGTCCCTCCAGTCCCGCGGCTATGTCAAGACTCAGTTCTCCTGGCAATATTACTACTACACCCTGACCCCAGCTGGTCTCGACTACCTCCGGGAGTGGCTTCATCTGCCCGCTGAGATCGTTCCTGCTACCCACATCAAGCAGCAGCGGTCTCACATCCCACCCCGCGGCATGCTGGGCGAGAGCGAGCGGAGGTTCGGTGGCCGTGGCCGCGGCGACCGCGGTGACCGCGAGGGTGGCTACCGGCGCCGTGAGGCTGGTGAGGGCAAGGAGGGTGCCCCGAGCAACTTTGCTCCTCAGTTGTAAGTTTTTACCCTGGGACACCTGATAGCTCTATTCAGCGGCGGGATGGATGCTCTCTTTGTTTCACCTGAGAGGTCTTGCTGACGTTTATCACAACAGCCGCGGTGGTTTCGGTCGGGGCCGTGGTGATGCTCCTTCTTCCTAAATGCGGAAGGCGAATTATTTCTCTATCTCTTGGGATGTCGGCAACGGCATGACGGACGGCATGGCACGACACGTACTCTACTCCAGAGGAGTAAACGGGTCGACCAGCAAAAGCACCTACTCGCCGGGACCGTGAGTGGTTTGCGTGAGGAGTTGGTGGTTAGAGATCGTTCGGAAAATTCTGCATTCAGGGTCATCACATCTGCGGTCAATACGATTTTTTGCTCTGTCACTCGGTTGCTCGTGGTACTACAAGGCGATGGGCCAATCGCCAGGGATGATGGGTTTACGATCAATGTGAGGCAGGAGTTTCCAGGTTTCTTTCATCGGTCCAACTTTGAGCGTCACCACCATCGCTTTGGGGTACCTGTGAAAGACCAGTTGTTGCCTCACCGAGTCCCGGGACGAGTCCAAAAGGGTCACCCAACAGGAAGGCCGAAATAGCATGAGCGGTTGGACAGAGCAATTCAATGCTCGAATCTCTGCCACAGCTTCAAATCCCCAAAATCCCATGCTGCTGCGTGTAGATATCCCAACTTCTCGGTGAGTGAGTAAATTGTAAAAGGGGTACCTGCTGAAATTAAAACAGTCTTGGCTTGAACCAGTGTGCTACAGAATATGGTCCTTCAAAGCCAGGCGAAACAAAACTGTTCGGGAATGGTAAGTCATTGGGTTTAGGTAATGGGAGTTCTCTATGTTTGGTTTCAAGCTCTTCACAATATGAACTGTCACATGGACATAGCGGATGATTGATGAAGATATTATTCTATTGCCCAACTAACTAACCAGCAACCAATTACCTCCCAAATATGGCCTCGTCTATACGTGAAGTGCAAGCAATATCAAAGCGCAGAACCAGAGTTTGAATCCATCACGAACCTTGCCTGGTCAGTACGCAACCCAGGTTGCCCGCACAAAGGCCCTGTTGTCAATGCGATCCAGGTCGCAAGGCACCGAGGGCAGAGAATCAAAAAGATGCGAAGATGTAGCTGTATATGGTAGTAGTTGGTAAACTTATAAAAATCGGGTCAGGTCATCATGCCTGGCGGGAGAGGTATCCGGCAGGGTTGCAACATGTTGGGAAGATCGATCTCCAACCATCCATCCATGAGGGCCCAAGGGAAGTGGGAAAAGGACGAAAAGGCTAGTGAAAGAGTAAAACACCACCCGCCCACCTGCTATTTTATTCCCCATCCAACAAAACGTGCCGAAGAAAATCGAAAAGTGTTAACGAATGGTAAAAATAATTGCAAAAAGATGAAGCTTGCCTTAATCCTGACGCCCGATACATGCTTGACAGTAGTGTAGGACGACTTGAACTTGATCAACGTGACATGAGATCAATGAACCTCCGAGGGTCTACCTTAACAAGACGAGGAACAAAGAGATCTATCTTGAGTTGCCAGGGTTATGGGTGTGTAGAGCATTGCCCGATTGATAAGGTAGGTAGGTTGGAAATGGGGATGATAATCAAGAATGACGAGGGATGTGTGTGTATAATCAGGGCGGCCAGCCCATCCAACCCACCGAACCCTTCAACAAGCCAACCGGTTAGCGAACCTTTTGTCTTCTGCTTTCACCTTCTCCAGGACAGGACAAAAGCCAGCGGAACAGCAACATCCATCATCTTGATCCGAGTGTGCCATGAGGCTACGAATGAAACTTTAAAGGAGAAACGAACGAAACTGAGCCAAAAATACAACCCTGCTCTATATGCTTGCTTGCTTTGTTTAAACCAAAAACGCCCACACAAAAAGAACCATTCGACTTCGATCAACAACTTTAGTCGCGGATGCCCCATTGAGGCTTAAGCTTCTCGGCCATGGCCGCTTGCGTGAAGACCTCGTCGTCGGGAAGACGGCTGACGCGGCCTGCGCCGGCGCGCAGTGCCTGGGCCTGAAGCGCGGACAGACCGCTGTGGTTGCTGCGGATGGAGCCGGTCTCGCTGCGAGCGTTGTCGACGTCGGCAAACTTGCGCGGCGGCGCGAAGTCGAGCGCCGTGAACGTGCCGGACTTGCGGAGCATGTGCCTGTAATTTACAAGTTAGTAAGGGTGCGGGAAACAGAACACTGAAGGAAAGGACTACGTACGGGCTGGGCAGAGCAGGGAGCTCCTCGTAGGCATTGGCCAGCGGCGAGTGAGCCACGGGCATCTTGTACGGACGGCGCTCGCCCAGCGGGCTTTGAGACCGGCCGCGGGCACGCTCGGCGAAGGTCTCCGGGGGCGCGAAGTCGATAGGGTTGAGAATGGACGTGTCGTCTGTGAGCTTGGCCGGAGTGGGCAGAGTTTGGAGATCGGCCGGCGGTGGCACGGGCTTCTTGGGCTTCGCTCCGGACATGGCAGAGGCGGAGCGCATACCTGACATGGCTGTGCCCGGCCGCGAGTTGTTCGGCGGGCGGTTGGACACGGAAGAGCCGGGACGCGGGGGGCCACGGATGTTGGGAGGGAGCCGCATGCCAGCCTGAGAACCGGCACGAGGGCGCTGCGGCGGACCTCTTGGGCCGGGGAACCTGTTGCCAGACGGGGGAGGTGTCATAGCCCGACGAGACACGGGCTGCGCAAAAGGCATAACAAAGCTGTTGGTGGTAGGGTCGAAGTATGGGGCGTCTGGTGCATACGCCGGATCGTAGTCCTCGTAGTAGCTAGCGTTGCTTTGCTGGTGCTGGTGCCGTTGCTGGTGCTGAGGGGGAACGGGAGGAACTGGCGGCCTGTCCTCGGGCTTCGTCTCATCGAAGTACTCCTTATAGAAGGAGCGAATACGGTTGGCCCTGTATTCGGGATCTTCAGAGTCGAGAATTTCATCTGGGGGCAGAGGGCGGTAGCCGACCGACAGGCGACGACCGTCCTGTTGCGGGACAGCCAGGCTCTTCCGCGCCTGCTGTTGCTGCTCAATGAGCTGAGACGTCCTTTGCATGGTCCGACCTCTCCGCTCTTCACCATCCTGGTCATCGAATCTGGGGCCAGGGGAATCTGAGCGGCGACGGGCTTGGCGAGAGCCGTCCTCGCCATAGTCGGAGCCATCATCAGCCACCTCGATCCTCGGCGCTGTTGGCACGGAAGGTTCCGACTTTGGCGGCAAGATCGGGCTGGACGGCCCGCTGTTGGACGTCGTGGACGTCTGGATTGAAGCACGGGCATTCTCAGGATCAGTGGAGAGACCCAAACCCACGCCATGGGAGTCGACTGGCGTTTCCACCTCTTGGGCCTCAGGCTTCTCGAACGGGTTGCTGGGGGCGTTCGAATTGTCGACAGCTACGCCAGAGTCAGCGGGGCTGGGCTGAGGGGGAGAGGTCGATAACCTCGGCAGGACATCCCGTTGGGCAGCAGCAGGCGGCTCTTGGATCGGTGACTTCTCATCCTGGCCTGGAGGCGTCGACACCGCCATGCCAATCGGCGGCAGCGGCCCGGTCGGCGGGGCGCTGGGGGGAGGGGAGAACTCGCCAGGGCGCTGGAAATCTCTCCTAGCGTGGCTCGGCTCCGGGGGGTGAATTGGAGATCGCGGTCCATTATTGCGAGGCGGTGAGTTGAAACCGTATGGACCCGGAGAAGGGGGTGGCATATCTGAGCGGACGCTCGCACGAGGAGAAAAGGGGTCCTGAGCCCGTGAGGGCGAACGAAGAGAAGCAACGTCGCTGTTAGCATACTGCGTGACAGGCCTGTAGGGATCCTCGGCGCCGTGCAGCGACTTAGAGAGAGAGTTCAGTGACTCGCGCGAGTTGTGGACCTCAGGCGGAAGAAGATAGGGGCTGGTCAAGTTCATGTCCATGGACATTTGTTGCCGAGCAAAGCGCCCTCCTTTCTCCTTGTCAATTAGGTTCTTCGTCGACTCTTGTGACGGACCCAGGCCGAAGTCAAGAGACTTGTGCGGATCGTTGAGATCCTCCTGACGTTGCCGCCGAATATTTCTCCTGTGGAGGTACACCAGGATAGCGATAGCCGCCACAAGAGGAATGCTTGCATAAGAGGTCAGCATAAGGCTTTACGGGCTACGGATCTGTACTCGGCACACTTACCAAACGCCCAGAGTAATAGGCACAGTTAGGGAGGATGTGCTCACGGGCTTCTCGCATGCTCTGGGATCGGAGCAGTCCTCAGTAGTCTCAGCTGCCCGCGGAACAATCACGGGCGAGGGAACTCTGAACCCAAGAGTCGACGTCATGGTCGGCATAGGAGCATATCTCCTAAGATGCGGAGGAGGGACCCGAGGGCCCAGCCCATATCGGGCGTACCCATCGTCATGAAACCCATCCATCGTTGCAACCCGTTAATCCTCCACAAACACGATACGAACCGTAACTGACTGCGCGGGCAGTGCTGTGACAGCCTATGGCGATTTCCCGAAAAAAAAGCTATCTTTGCCTCGTCCGTGGCATAAACCGAGATAGAACGTTCGTTATCCGTCAAGGAGTCCAAGATGATGTCGTTCTCATAACAACCGTAAACACGCGATAACAATGACGCGGTGATAAGACCCGTTCTTCGACGTGGGAAAAAGCGATTCAGAGAAACGACTCCAGTTCCCAGCGGCGATCAACTAAAGTCGATCGTATTTTCCAGGCCCGCGGCGAACACAAGATTAGATATTAACAGGTGTCGTCGAGTATGTTGGATGTCCTACTGTCAAGAGTGCGGAGGAGCAAATGAAGGATACCGTATCGCCTCTAGTTACCGAGAACCCCCAAAGTCGTTGTTAGTCTAAAGGAGCGTCGTGACGAGAAGACCGACCGTCGTTGTAGCGAAGAGTCGGACTTCGATGCGTCGAATCGTAAAGGAGCGGCACGCCTGCGAAGAGGAGCAGGCAAGTTGGTGTTGTGCGAAAGGAGTGGATGCTCTCACACGTCAAGCGACCATGAGAAGCTGGTGAAGCGTCTGACCTTGGAGTCGTAGGCGCAAACCAGATTCCCAGGGAGACGGGACAGCGAAGCCAAAGGAGTGGAAGGGGGGCAGGTAGGAAGCGTTCGTGGTGGCGGTGAGGCAGGTAGTGAATTAGGAATTAGTGTAGATTTTACGATAGAGGCGACGTCTGGGAAGAAAGCCAGCCAGAAGACCAGGGAGAAACAGACGGGAGCATGGAGCTGGGATGGGACATGGGATGGAACGGGAACGGTGGAGGCGGCCAGGAACAAGGGACGGAGGCTGACGAACAGGGCCCGAGAAACCTTGAAGGGCCAGCCAGGAAGGGCAAGACAACAGCATCAGCGTCCACGTCCTCCGGCACTATCCAACCAACGGTCCACTTACCGAGCCCGCTAAGTGGAAAACACAGTCCAAAAAAAAAAAAACGCCACTAATGGAGCATTGGAGCTCTCACCGGCGAGGAAGATGAAGGGTGAAGAGAGGGCTCTCGATGCCTGTCTAGCAGGAGCCCAGCGCTGCAACAGCGCGCAGCGCAGCCGTCGCAGCGACCTGCCCGCTGTTCCTTAACAGCCGAGCCCAGCAAGTTGACGAATCAAAATTGCTAATTTTACCCTGATCAAAAAGGGGCAGCGTTCCTGGATGCTAGTGGGGGCTATGAGTCTACTTACGGCCAATCATAGCGCGTCGCGCCGGCGTTGGCGCATTCCATTTGCGGGTTATCCTGCCAAGGGCTACCCACTGGTACCGCGATGCAGCCACTCAGAGGCCCGCGTCCTCTGGAATAAGATCCATGCCAAATGCAGGAACGGACAACAAGTCCAGATGGCGCTAATCTCGCCTGTTCGGCAGCACAGGGGGCCACAGTGGGATGAGGTGGCCTGCTCCTCCTGGGCACCGCTTCTTTGTCCGTTAACTCAGGGGGCATGACATTGCCGAGATGAACCACAGTCTCGCCATTGTTACGAACACCGCGGGGGCGAAGGCCTGATGGAACGCAGCGATCTCTGATCAGAGATAAACAAAGGCGAAGACAACTGGAAAGGAAAGATGCCAGAGGAGAGAAAAGAAGAGAGAAAACGGCGTTGAGAAAGAGACGTGTGTTCCTTGAGAGGAAAGGTATGGTTTTCAGCGATCAGCGGTGAGCGTTCGAAACAAAGTACTTCGAGGATCGAAATTGCGGGTCATGCCGAGTCGAAACAATGCACAAACAGACTCCATCGTGGTGACACTGCATAAAACGGCCAGGTTCTACTTGTTAACGACTTGACCTTAGAAAATTTTCTGCGGAACAGCACCAGTTCTAGAACCGAGTCTCTGGCTGCGCTTTGCAGTGGGGGCTTGGTGAGACCAGAATGTTCGCATGATATCGAGAATCCGGTTCCAGTAAAACAGCTCCATTTTGTCTTGGTACGTAGAAAGCACCATCCACCAAGACTAATATAGCGAGGTATGTCCTAGGAGGATCCTGAGTATAATGTAGATAGATTCCTCGTGGAAAAGGGACAATGAACTCCCTAGTCAGCAATACAAACAGTTGCGCATACCAAACTGGTGACCACAGTGCTCTTATATCTGTGTGAGAACTCTTGTTTCTTAGAACCATAAGCCTTCATCCGAATTTGAACCTATCTCAGGAACGCTAGGTAGGTCGTCACATAGGGTTTTAGGTAGGTCCTAGTCAGAGCTATAGTCAGGCTAATTCTTACCTTAGGCAACTAGAGCTAAACTTTAGATTTTTTTTTTATTATATTCAACCGTTTCTCAGCATTCTGTGTGCTTCACATTTGTTTGCATGCGCGTATTCTTATTGCATTAATGGTAGTCGTTTTAGTGGGTTTGGCGCAAATCTGGTTGAGAATTTGAGCATCTATGTGAAGAGCTGAGTGATCAGGCACACTGTGTCCCAAGCAAGTGGAGCTGGCATCCGAGTTACAGGAAAAAGAACAGGAAGGAAGTGATCAACATTCTCCCGGAATACGTATGGCTAACATCAAGCTGCCTGCCAAGTAGTACCAAGATGCCCTCGGCCCAATTGGATACATTTGCAGACTAACTGCACAACATCCAGTTCTTAACCTTATCTTCAAGTTGTCTTGTAAAAGTCAGGGGCATATTCTAGCAACCACTCCTTCTTGATGCGTGTAATGTCTCTGATGAACGTCTTGTCTTTCGTCTCCAACACCTCATGAAAGATCACCCAGTCAGCCTTGCGATTGAACATGATAGAGCTGGGGTGCGCATGCAACACCGTGGTTCCGGAGACGTTGCGGAATGTCCCATCAGGCTGCATTTTGGCTGCGTGCGCAAAGTAGCCAATTGTCAGACACCTTTGGATCTTCTCCGCCTTGTTCGCTGGTTGTTGGGATACTGAGGGCGAGGACAGCGATTCCTCGACGTCGATGCCAAACCGCTCAAGAAAGCGCTTCAGTTGAGCACGAATGCTAACGGCGCGAATCATGGCCTTGTAATTGAGCATGTTCTCGTGGCACCAGTGTGCCTCTTTGCGACCTTTAGTCACAAAGGCCTGGTAGACATTGAGTAGCGTGAGATGATCGCCTTCCTCAGCGGCGAACTTCCGCTTGACGCTCTCCGTCTTCTTCTTGTCTCCCTCGTGTTGAATCCAAAGGGTGCCATCCAAGCTTGTCATGGCTGCAATCGTGAGGATTTCGCTTAGGCATCCAAAGGACTGCGCTGAAAGGAGCGTCTTGGCCATCATTGGCTCAACAGCCAGCTCTGCCATCCTGAGCCCAAGGGGTCGAGTGAGCTTAGCATAGTCATCCAGTGCTCCCAGGGAGTACAGAAGCTCTAGGGCGCGTGTCATTTGTTCTGCCGGAGGTGGCGTAAAGTAATCGAACCGGAGGACATTATCTATGCCCAAGGCCTTGAGCTGAAGGATGATGGGTGCCAGATTTGAGCGCTGAATCTCAGGGACAGTGGCGTCAGGCAGTGATTGATACGTCTCCTCAGTATACAGCCGGAAACATTTCCCAGGCTTGGTTCGACCGGCACGACCTGCACGCTGGGCTGCGGACGCTTTCGAGACGGGCGTGGCCGTGAGACTCTCGATACCAGTCTTGGGGTTGTAGGCCCGTAGCTTCACGAAGCCTGAATCTATTACATACACAATCCCCTCGATTGTGACGGACGCCTCAGCGAGGTTGGTCGAAAAAATCACCTTCCTTGTATTTTCTGGTGCTTCTTCGAACACATACATTTGCTGCTCTGCAGACAAACCGGAATACAAGGGCAAGGGAAGGAGAGCTTCTGAGCCGGGGGGAAGGCTGGCAGAACGTTCGGATACAGCCTGAACAGCCTGCTCGATCTCATCGCGTCCTGTGAGGAAGACCAGAATGTCTCCCTTCGGTTCGTTGGTGTGTATGTCAAAGACGGTCGAGATCGCTTTTTCGAGGTAGTCTTCAGTTGGAGTGTCGAGGTAGAGGATATCGATCGGATATGTCCTGCCCTCTATGCTGATGATGGATGCAATGCTCTCCTTTTGCTTGTCGTTGGAGCTGTCTTCCTCCTGAGTTTCGGAGGTCTTCTCAAAGTACGCCCGGTAGTCTTCAGCTTGAAGTGTCGCGCTGCTGATAATGATCCTAAGATCCGGGCGCTTCCTGAGGATTTTCTTGAGAAGGCCCAGAAGGATGTCGGAGCTGATGGACCGCTCATGGGCCTCATCGATCATGATAACAGAATACCGCGACAGCAAAGGATCAACAAGGGCTTCCCGGATCAAGAGCCCATCTGTCATATACTTGATCCTGGTGCTCTCAGACGTGGCATCTTCAAACCGAATCGAGTAGCCGACTTCCTTTCCGACTTCACAGCCAAATTCTTCGGCCACCCTGATGGCCAACGTGACCGCAGCGACACGGCGAGGCTTCGAGAGACAAGTTAGCACACATCGTTCGATGCAGAATAGATAAGGGCTCAAGCTTCTAGCGACTAGTTCCAAACGTACCTGTGTAACAGCAATCAATTTCCCATCAGCACACCAACCTGCTTTCTCAAGAAACTGAGGGATCTGTGTACTTTTGCCAGATCCTGTTTGGCCAACGACGATGGTAACCGGGTTCGTTTCAACTAGGTATAGGAGAGACTCGCGGTGCTTGGCAATAGGAAGAAGCGCTGCTGGTTTGTACAAGGCAGGGATAAAAGCCCCGCCAACTTCCGAGTCGGCCATTCTTTACAAGATGGATATAGGGTAGTAATTAGCGCAAGACAAGGAGGCTTTTCAGAAATAGACCAGCTTAACTTGGTCCTTGCTGTTCATTTCTAGCTATCAGGGGAGAACAAGCATTTATGCTTGATCTGAATGCTTAAGAGTGAGGACGAGTGACGACGATTGAGGACAAACTCAGTAGATCATTCTTGCTCGGCTTCGGTTACCAGATTCGGAAGGTGTCTTATGAATGAACGAAAGTCATATGGCTTAAGGTTACCGAACCCCTCACTTCTTAGGCTATCACCCTTATTTGAGCGACATGAAGGAGCTTGCAAGGCTCAGGTTAGGTTGATCTACGTTGGTAGGCCTACCGAATGCATTCTGTATGGCTTATCAGCGGAGGTTGTTTTCGGAATTCTTGCCAGCTGGCTGTCAGCTGCAACCGCCTCCCAAGTGAGCGTGACTAAGCCACAGATAGCAGCCCAACCATCGATGCCTGGCCCATGCGCCACACTTCTTCCATGGTCGATCAATGGACAGGCTCGGATCTGATGGGCAGAAGACAAGCGATCAATCTCTTTTAAGGACTTCTCTCAGGCGGGTTCATTTATGAGCATCAAACTCACCTCAACTCAACCTGACACCTGACTTGTGTGCTTACAGAAGGCTTCTCGAGTCATCAGTTCGAGAAGCTAGCACCTAGCAAAGTTGTACGGTCAGCCAACCAGAGTCTTCTTGAGCGCAAGGAAAGAGGTTTTGCCGCTTGATGCGTGTGCCTTCCTTCCTTGACTGTGTGGGCTTTTTCAGTGCTCTCCTTACGGGAGCGAGTGGTGAAATCTGTTGATTTCCGAGAGGACCCTAAGCAATTCCTCTACCATCGCTGCTGGCTACTACCGACCTCGAAGTTTTTGCATGCTCGAAATTTTTCTGGTTACCTATTATCTACCTGTTTCTTCCTGTCGTCAATTCTGCGAGATCGAGCCACGCCGACGCATTACTAGCAGCTTTCTCCAAAGCTGTTGAAGCTGTGTTCGCACACGGGTTTCGTTTCTTACTTCCGCCTCTCAAGAGGGATTTCAGCACATCTAGTGCTCTTTTTTCGAGCGACTGGAGTGTTTGTCTTCGACACCTCGCATCAAGTAGGTTGCTGTGAAGTATCACGCGACATACTGCGCTCGTCGTCGTTCTCCTGTCGTTCCAGCGATATCTAAGGCTTTCTCATCGTCCATGTCTTGTAGTGGGCTAAGTTTCAGCAGTCAGGATGGCAAGAGAGAGAAAAACCAAGCACGGCCCAGCCGCCGGAGACCACGCTAAACAGCGTCATAAACGGGATCGCAAGGGCAATCTCGTTGACTGGAGAGCGCCTCTTCCTCCTGGAATCAACGCGTTGCCAGAAAAGCCCTCCGTCAAGCTTAGACACACGACTTATTATGAAGTCGTCGACAACAAGGACAAGAAAAAGAAGCTTGAGATGGAGGTAACTCGGTCACATTGTACTGCGGACGCGGTTAATTGGGGCTAATATGAAGTAGTTTACGGAGCAGATCGAGCCGCCTCCGGGATTCGAGTTCGTACCAATCGGGAATCCTGCTCTGACCACAGCCTGCAAGGAGATATCACGCGACCAAGGAGCTATGGTCTTCATTGTTGTGGTTTGTTCTTGACAAGGAATTGCTTGTGTGTCCTGGCAACCTGCAACCCCTAACAAAACTCCTTGACAGGTAAACCGACCAGGCTTCTCCAATCGCCTCAGCAAACACCTTAATAGGGTCGGGTATCACGTTCGGGAAAGCATTGTTGAGCAAGCGCGCGCATCTTTACGGCCCGAGCAGCTTCTGCCGCTGTCTTCGGCACCCGATCAGCCGGAGCCGATCCCAGAGGACCAGGATGAGATATTTAAGCAGGCTGATGCAGCCATCAAGGACCTATTCCCTCGTATCCCCAATTTTGATCGAGAGGCAATTCTTGACCAGTCTTTCAACAAGGTCAGTAAGATTTGGAGTGGCTTGATTTGATGAAGCTACCAGGGACATATCGATCAGATGAACTCACCTAAGAGAATCAGTCACGAATCAAAAATGGGGAGCGTCCAGTTGGGCTTGCCCCAGACATAACTCTCGCGCGACGTGTGGCATTAGCTGTGCTTGCACACATTCGCCACAATCACACCCGGTATGACGAGCTGCTTCAGGAGACCAGCTACGTCATTGCACGGAAAGCTGTCGAGAACCTTTGCTTGGAGACCTTGGCCAAGTGGCGTGGTGATGAAGAGACAGGCCGGGACCAGCTTGACGAGATCCTCCGCGAGGTTATTGTCATCTCAGACTCGGAAGATGAAGAGTCAGATGAGTCCGCGGAGTTTCAGGACGAAAACGAGGGTCATGAAGAGTCCTCGGCTGCCACTTCTGCAGCAGAGCCTTTTGCAAGAATTGCAGATAGGGCGGAAGGGCCACGCAGAGTTCCCCCTCTCGCTGAATCATCTTCTGTGCTGTCTATCACTGACAGATCAAGGGCTGATAATGTACATTCGAGTCATGCTCCCCAGAAGGTTATCAAGAGTTCCAACAGAGAAAAGGAGGGCGGATGGGCACAACGCAACCTAGCTCATCAAGCAAGACGTGATCAGGTGTGGGTTAAAGCCTTGGAGAGGCAGCGGCGTATGGATCAGGGCTTGGCTGATTCTGTGGGCTATGTTCCCACAGAAAAGCTCAGCAGCCAGAGACCGCAGCTGTGGCGGACAGAACCAGGACAAGCCGATTCGAGGACAGCGGCGGTTCGTACCCTGGCTCAGTTGCCTCCGCAGACGGATAGTCTGCCGGTCCGAGCTTCGCGACCTGTAGATGCATGCTACAGGAGAGATGACCATCCTGAAGAACTCCGTCAAGTTCCTCCCACTCATTATCGTATTCCCCCGGAAGACTGCGTCCAAGAGAATCATTTCCCTTGTGTTCGCAATTCCGTGGGACAGGATTTTGTGCGGGTGAGTCATCAAGGTCAGGATTTGAAGGACTACCTTGTGCCCTCCATTGAACTCCCTTCTCCGGAGTTTCCCACTGTTGAAGGTCGAGCTGCTCTTCCGATCCTCGAGCGTGAACCCTATCATGTTCAGAGTCTTTGGGACTCTAGGCGTATAGAAGATCACCCTCATGGCGGTACAGTCCCTCCTCGAGAGACGCAGAAGACCGCGAGCATCTATGCAGCCTTGGAAACTCAAGGGTTCATTGAGCTCAAACCGCACTCAGAAACAAGTCAGACAGTGCATCTTGGCTCTCGTCTTGACCAAATTATTCAGCGCAATCCGGAACCGGTGAGCAATGCCAGAGTTAGCAGTAGTGGGAGTGTCAGAACGATGGACTCTAGGAACCCACGGGGCCGTTCTTACGTTGAGCCGTTGTATCCCAGCGGTTCGGGGCTAGTCTACGGGCCTTCCTCTCACTCAACTTGGGCCAGGAAAGATGGTGCGCTCCTAAGATCGGAAGACTACGTAATCGATGCCGACAATGATCGCCTGAGGAGACCAGATGTGATTCCTGCCCATGTCTCTTCTGAAATTCACGGCCGTTCTACTGGAGGCGCGGACAATCGTGGCGCCATCCGGGTTGGCCCTTGTGAGAGGCAGCTCACTCAGCGGTTGGATCAACAATCTTTGGATCTAGCCCGTAATGGCTTCATCCAGATTGCTAAAAGCTCAGACCAGTTCCCCAAACAGCGTGACCATCGTTCTGTGGAGCAAACACTCCCCGAGTATGAGTCGCATCCTGCTCTTATCCAGCACAGAGCTCAAAGGGAGAACAGGTTCACACCAGATATCTACAGGCATCCGTCCGTGCATCTTCAGTGGGAGCCTGCATGGTTTGTGGACCCTGGTAGACAGGGCAGGCATCATGGACAGGGGAGTGACCATGCCTTTAGCCCTCTGCCGAATGACTTCCAGCGTCAAGAGCGCGTGGTTGGGATTGAATATGTGCAACAGCCAAGGTGATGCCACTTATCCATTTGCGCGTATTATGATGATGCTAACTTATACTTTGTCTAGCATTTCGACCCGAGCATATCCTCAACATCATACTGTTTTTGATGTACATGGAGAGCAGTACCCTCCACCTCCAAGGCCTCATCCCTCGGGTCCTCAGCTGGCTGCTTCTCATCAGCCCCATTCTGAGCGTCCTGTTCCGAGGAATCATAAGATCATCGAGATCGACTGAGTCTTCGTTGAGTACACACAGATTTGTACTCTCACCGGCCCTTCGCTGTACGCAGTGGGCGTTGTGGCCGTAAAGTTTTGCTGACGTACCCTTATTTTATATAGCTGTACGGTTCGGTGAGATAGTTCCCAAAAACGGCGTGGTATTACGGACACAGGGGAAATATGGGTAATACCTAGTGTCCAATGGTATTGCACGGGAGAATTGCTTGTTCGCATTGCTTGTCGGCATGGCTAGGAGTTATGGTATCTGGATCTCCGTGGCAAGCGTCATTTAACACCAGGAGTCGGATGAGCTGATATTTGGCATACTCTGTTCAGGGATGCACGGGATATCTGGAGGATTATTCTATCAAGTGTGGGATACCCTGTGTTTGGGAATGGATGATGGAAAACTCCCAAGGACTTCCCTTGCGAATTGGAAACATCAATGTAGGGGTATTTGGTGATATAGTGATTGTAAGCTATGCACAGGGTCATTAATATCAACGACTTCTACATCATACGGAGTACACCAGTGTCGCGCATGTGACTATCCAGTCAATGGACATTTTCCTTCGCCTCTCAGTACTAGGAAGCAAACACCACCTGCCGCTCTCGTTGCTTGGTAGGCTGTGATACTACTGCAGATTCTTCACCAGACTTCTGTGCTGGTAAATCTGTGGTAGGCGCGTTGGGTAGCCGCTCAGCAGTACCAACACAACCATTGACCTCGGCCTCGAGGGCGGCCAGCTCGTCCTCCACTTCCTCCTCGTCTGCGTTCGATATCCTGCCAGAGAGAATCTCACTGACCTCCTGCTCCATTATAATTGTCAGCATAACACCAAGCAATCCCTCTTGTCACAGCTAGTAGACCGACCTGTTGATACGCAATCGCATCCGCCGTCTCCCCCATCAACTTCTCCACATTCTCAATACCGCCCATCTCTCGGTGAATCTCCTGAAGGACTTTCGTGCCCTGTTGCAGGCCAAACAGCACATCCTTCTGGATTAGGGCGAACTCGACCGTCGCGGCGAGCTGCTCCAGCTGCGCGAGCTGCGCGTCCGTCTTTGCGAGGAGGGACTCCTGGAACTTTTTGCGCCGCAAGGCTAGCAGTGCCCGCTGCTTGTCGCCGCGCGCTAAGAGCTGTCGCGCGATCTCGGTCTCGCGCACGGTCAGGATGGCGATGCGCTTTTGGTAGCGGTGCAGGGCGTCGCGTTGGTTTTTGAGATCGAGTATGGCTCTGGGAGTGGGCGGGTGTTAGTAGGTTGGTGTGCCTTGGCTTGGGGAGAAGGGGGTCGAAAGAGGTGAGCTCACTTGTCCCGAGCCGTTATACGGCTAGAACTATTGCCCATCGTGACATCTGCGCTGGGATATGCCGCTGGTGGGTATAATGGTGGGTTGGAGGAAGGTGTTGATGTTAACAGAGTTGGTGTCGTGGCGGCTGGGACAGGGCGTCCGGCTGCCGGCCGTCATGGGGTCGGGGTGCCGCCGGAACATTGCGATAAGGAGGTCAAAACGTCACGGTGCGGATACAGAGTGGGTTGTGGTACAAGAAATCAGGTACCTTTATTGACTAGGATGATCGTCGTGTTTCAATGCTTAAAAAACTTCTAGACAATGAGGAAGCTGAAACTAATTGATATGAGCATTTTACATGGCTGAAGCATGTTCTTGAATATCTTTTTTCACTCTCTTTCATCAGAGAGCTGTTGTGCGCACAAGTGTACCTGAGATCACAGCATAAGGAACAGCTTCTTATCGATAAGCATAAAACGTGCGAGGCACCCCGGTGAGAAGCTCCACTGCGGGGCTACGTAATCTGGCAGGCACATGCGACAGGAGAGGCGACATTAGGTTCGATGATCCAGTTCCAGACTTAGCAACCGGACCCTGAACATCACAGATCTCGGGTTCGACCGTGCCGGACAGCCATTTTTTGGATCTCGCATAGAAATTATCTATCAACTTCACCACTGCTGAGGTTCTCACAACCTCGACTCGGTCGCGACTTTCAACATGGCGGACCCTGTAAGTGCTCTTGTGCCCTAAACAGCTGCATTGCGCTGAATGCCGCTCTCAGCTGTCTATATGGATGCATGATGGTCGAGTCCCTGAAGCGTCTCAGCTAACCATCGCATCTGTAGAGCAAACTTCCTCCAGGACCGGAGTCGCCCACGACGGCTAGGCCCCTCGAGATGGACGACGACGACGTTCAAGAGACGTTGGGCGCCGAGGACGCTGCTGTCAAAACTGCCACCACTCCTGCTGCCACGGCAAATGCGCCTGCGGCTGCTCAGGAAGAGGTACCGCCGCCTAAGCCGCCGCGGCCCCTGACTGAGGCCCAGAAGAACCAGCAGATCCTCAAGGAGGCCTTCCCTACCGTCGAGCTTCCCGTCATCAAGGCCGTGCTTACCGCCAGCGGCGGGCGTATCGAGGCCGCCTTCAACGCGCTTCTCGAGCTGACCGATCCCGAAGCGGCTGAGCGGGATCGCCCGCCAGCGCACCCCCCGAGGCCGGCTGCAGAGCCGGTGCCTACGCGCACATCGACAGACCCGAGGCAGCTCGAGGCGGATGAACGGTATGCCCGTCAACTGGCTGAACATTACGAGAACGTCAGCGCGTACGAGGCCCGCGCCTCTAACCGGGCCTACCGCGGCGGCAGCAGTGGTATCCCCCCATCACGTGGCCGTCCACAGCCAAGGGACTATGACCGCGAGCGTGAACATAGCTTCCTCGACGATGACTTGCCGGTTATCAAGGAGAGTCTGCGCAAGGGCTTCCTTGAGACTCAAACCAAGGTTAACACATGGATATCCAACCTCAAGAAGAAGATTGATGAGCAGTTTGAGGAGTTTGCGGATGACGATGATGACGATGACTATGGCCGGCGTCGCACACGTGGAGGTGGCTTCTTGGGCCGGCCATCGCGGGAGCAGTCGCGGCGCAGTGCCGAGTATGACCGCTATGATGCTGATCCGGAGCTGCTGAGTGACGATTTTGCCGGCATGAAGTTCCATAACGATGGGAGTACGTGATGCCTTACCCACGCTTAAGTAAATTACTTCTTACTAACTTTAACCCAAGCTCCAGTCCAGCCTCTCAGCGGCCCCAGCAGGAGTAACCCTAACCTCTACAGGCCTCCTCCGCCGGCTAAGTCGCCCAAGCCAGACGGCCGCCGCGTCGCCTTCCGCGAGACGGTTGAGGACATCGACGCCTACAATGCGTCGCCCCGAATTTCGCCCAAGGACGGCCCTGCCGCTGGCACCACGGGTGTCTCCACAAGTAGCACGGCAACGGCCACTGGGAAATCGAGCAAGTGGCAGCCGCTGTCGCCGGTGGACCCGAATCCGATTGCGGAGAACGACCCGTTCAGCCTGGGCGATAGCGATGACGAGCGAGAGGCTGTGGTCAGCCGGGATGGGAGCAAGGGCAGCAGCAGTGGTATCCGTCTAGAGGATGCCGAATCGGCCGAGCAGCAACGGCTGAGGCAAGCGACGGCGGATGCGATGGCGGAGAGTTTGGTAGGTGATAAGGTGAAAAAGAGTACATAAAGGTGGCTAGGCTAGTAGGGAGTTTTGTGGGGGCAAGGAGATGTGTGGTATATTGTTGTTTGCTCGAGTATTTTGTTGAGGCTCCCTGATTTATTTATGTGCTTTGTGTGCTCCCTGCATGGGTTTGCAGTTGCCCAGTTCTGTGCTTTTTACTTTGCAGGTTGCACTTCAAGGTCTTGTGTCTTGTTGTGTATATTCGTAACTCATGCGGAGAGCTGTGAGAGTTATCCGTTCTGGGTTCTCAACCGCTGTCTATTTGTCGATTTGCAAGTTTACTGGTTGATTCTTTGCCAGGTTTCTCATCATTGAAACATTTAAGCAACCTAAGAAGTCTTACAATGTTGATGCCGAAATTCAGGGTCTAATCGGGGGCTCAAGCCAGATAGTTGGCTGACTCCCTTTGTGCATTATGAGTCTCTGGGTAGAACTTCAATACCAGAAGTATTCCGAAGAGATAAGAACTTCCCTCAATCCCCAACGTGACTTCGAGAATAAGGCCGAAAAGCAAATTTACCTAGTTCACCACGAGATCGACAGTCTAAGCTTTCTGCCCTGCAGCTCCTGATCAAACATCACGAAGCTTCATGCATGCCCAAGGTTGCAAGGTCGAATCATCACCGTCCTACGACCACATGGCTCAATGCTCGCTCCTCATTGGCTCAAATGAAACGCGGGGACTTACCTGAGAAAACACTAATAGCTGGAAGCTTTGAGGGAGGTTAGTTCCATGGACCCAAGACAGCGGATCTCGAGCTGTATAGATGGGTAAAATGGGAAGGTAACCTCGGGAAATAGAGAAAACATTGAGTTTTGGAGCAGGCGAGGTTCGAGGGTTGGTGTTTAGCTTTGGAGTTGCAAGGGGCAAGGAGTTTTGGGGGGTAGCGGCTTGTAACTCATAACATTTGAGGGAAATTGGATGAGGAACAGCTTCGATTCTGGAGCAATAAACAAAGGAAATCTGTGATAAATTAACTAAATAAGGAACCTCAAAAACATTACGAAGGGTATTCCATAGTTTTAGGTAAAAACAGTTACCTGAAAAAAATGTGGAAAACTGTCGATCGTGCACAGCCCGGCACATGTGAAGTTCCGAGTGACTCCTCGCAACTCGCATCACTAGCAAGGATGCCCCACGCTCAACGGCCTTGGCACCCGCTTCGATGGCTTCAACATCACCGGCTCAGAGCCGGACTCAGGGACCTTTGTCAGGCCTCATCCGACAACATCTCAGCCGTCGCGGATTGCAGATACCCTTTTTGTACCCGGCATTGCACTAGTATCTTTCAACTCAAGGTTTTTGACGCCATTACGAAGCCTGGAATCACGGGGAAAAAAAAAACAGGACAAAAGTTTCCATCATAGCAACCCTCAAGAGCCCCACGCTGGGTATCGCAACATTCAGCACCATCCACAAGCTCGTCAGTAAGGTACCTTGCTTTGTCCACACTCAGTTGCGCACACTGTCTTGAAATAGTATGTCCCGCAGCATGAAGCTTTGAGCTTCAAGACCTGTTTTCCCTCAGCAGTGCCGGCGAGTGGTGATGATCGTCTGTCCTTCACTGGCAGCATCGGTGCTCTTGTCCTTGAGTTGACACTGACTTGAGACTGTTGCCTAGGTTACACCATAGGTCAACCATTAACCTGAGCAAGCAACCCTAGCATCGAATATCCGAGACGTCTGCCGTGGTCTCGCCCACCAATCGGTTCTTATTGCCGCCTACATGTGGCCACTCTCGTTGAGCCTCTGACAGTCGCTCGGTTGACGCCTATCGGCTGCCAGTCCGTTCGCCATGTAATTGCCTTCCTTCGCTCCTTATGCTCCAACTATGCGGGACTGACTCACTAGCAGGAAGTTCGGCAAGCAGATTCAAAAACGGGCTCTTGAGCTGCCCGAGTATGCTGCCAGCTTTGTTAACTACAAGGCCCTGAAGAAGGTTATGTTCTGTTTCTCTGGGCTTAGGCCTTATCGCTGACATGCTGACTCCCTTCAGCTCATCAAGAAACTCTCAGCCACGCCAGTTCTTCAGCCCCAAGATGGTGTGCAGGGCGTCGAGGCTCGGCCCTTGGACCCTCAGGCGTCCCTGCAGGCGAACAAGGCCACCTTCTTCTTCCAGTTGGTATGTACCACGCCGATCTGTCTCTTATGAACATGTGACCAAACTCGTGTCCAGGAGCGAGAACTCGAAAAAGTCAACGCCTTCTACCTGCAAAAAGAAGCTGAAGTAAGTGCTTTTGCCCGACATCGTTTGTTCAATGGCCCATTCTGACCTCCAATCAGCTCAAAGTCCGCCTGAAAACTCTTCTTGACAAGAAAAGGGTGCTGCAGTCTCGCGGCTATACAATCTCCAGAAGGTCTGCTAAGTTCACGACACTCCAGGAGGGCTTCCAGCAATTTGCTGCCGATCTGAACAAGCTGCAGCAGTTTGTTGAGATCAACGGCACGGCTTTCTCCAAGATCCTCAAGAAGTGGGATAAAACCTCCAAGTCTAAAACAAAGGAGCTCTACTTGTCCCGTGCTGTTGAGGTTCAGCCCTTCTTCAATGCCACTGTTATCAGCGAATTGTCCGATCAGGCGACCACTAGTCTTCAGGAGCTCGCCGCCTGGGCCGATGGTGACAACGTCACCTTCGAGACCAGGATAGATCATGTTGTCCACAGCCAACATCTGCCGGGTACTGATGAAGGTGACGCCGACACACTGTTGCTTGACACCGTACTTTCGGGTAACATTGAAGCTTTGCGGGACCTCCTCAACCGGATGAACGCCATGACGGCTGGTGATCAGAACACCAACGGTGGTGTTGTCGACGTGGTCCTGCTAGAGCGGATCACCAGGGCGTTCCTGGCTGGTGTCAACGGGGCCTCGTTGGAGGCCTTGAAGGTGCTTCTTGACACAGGGCTGGTAGATATCCAGTCGGAAGATGACATCAATGAGCGCAATTGCCTGCATCAGGCTGCCATTCACGGAAACGTCTGGGTTCTCGAATACGGCTTGTCTCATGGTGTGGCTGCCGACAGGACTGACGTCTATGGTCGTGTGCCCCTGCACTATGCCAGCATCCACGGTCGTCTCGATATGGTTGACACCCTGCTGAACGCTGCGCCCCATACTATTGACGTGATTGACCATGACAACTACACTCCTCTCATCCACAGCATTGTGAACAAGAATCTTGAGTGTGTCGCCCGGCTGCTGGAGCGGTCGGCCCGCTTGGATCCTGTTTCGGATAACGACCACGTCCCTCTCAACATCGCATGCGAACATGGGTCGCTGGACATAGCTGAGATGTTGTTGAGACACGGCGCCCGCATACTTCCTGACGCCGAAGGCCTGTATCCGCAGCATCTTGTGGCTCGCTCAAGCCAGCAGAAGCCCGAACTTCTGCTGCTGCTCAAGACATATGGCGCCGATCTGGACCAGGTCGACAAGCTCTACGGCTGGACGCCTCTTGTGCATGCTGCCAGCGAAGGTAACGTGCCCTGTCTGCAAGCCCTGCTGGAGATGGGCGCCGATCCTGGCATATTGGATGAGAAGGAGCTGCCGGCCATGTACTATGCCGCCTGGGAGGGCCATCTTGAGTGCATGCAGCTGTTGACGCAGGCCAACCAACGTCGTGAGCAAGAGAAGGAACCCGAGAAAAAACGGAAACAGGTTGCATCTGGAGGGCTTCTTGCTCCCATGGATAGCAGCACGGCACCGGCACCCATGTCCCTGGACGGAGCAGATGCGGATGCGATCCCCGTGCTGGAGTTGCCGCCGCCTATCATCCCTCTGCGGCGGTATGGCCACAACTTTTTGGACACCAAGACGGTCGTCCAGCTGTGCTTTGGCGGCGACAAAGGCGAGCATGCTCCGCTCGTCTTCTTTCAAGACTCAAAGTATCCTGCTGCGCGGTTGACCATCTCGTCCAAATCCTCTTCTGACGTTATCCCTAAAAACATCATGTTGCCATTCCAGGAAGATACGCGCAGCGTTTCCTTCCAGATCGACAATCTCGACGCCTTCACCCTCGATTTCGACGTCTTCCCGGCCTACGGGGCCAAGGTCATCGCCCGTACCGTCGCCCTGCCAAGCACCTTCTGCGCTCTGCTCGGCAGCAACAGTGCCGGCAACCTGTGCTCTTTGCCCCTCTTCGACCTACGTCTGCGTGCCATCGGCCAGCTGACCTTCACGGCGCACATCATCAAGCCATTCCAGGGCAAGCCGCTTGAGATTACGGACTTCGAAACGTACTGGAAGGCAACAACGACTCCTAGTGCCGCGGTTGGCACCGTGAACAACCATCATGCAGCGTTTGATGCCGCCAGCAGTAGCACTTTCATCACCGGATCTAGTCTATCTGGAGACTTTGTGCGCATTTATGTCCAGCACACGGCTGATGGTGTGCCGGTAGTGTGGCCGCGTCGGACAGTCACGATTCCTCTGCCCTTCAGCAGCGGCGCTGGGATTGATGGTGGCAATGGGATTGAGATCCCCGTCTGGCGGTTGTCCTTGGCCCAGTTCCTTACTGCGACGGGGCCTCCTCCGCCGTCGCCTCTTCCAGCTGATGTTGCGCATCAGCCAGCCAAAGTCCATGCGTTGTTTGCCTCGGCCGGTGCAACTACCTTGCGCGATGCATTGGCTTTGCTGCCGCGGGGCATGCATGTCAATATCCAGGTCCTGTTCTACCCCCCATCATACGACGAAAACGGCAGTGCCCCGGCAGCAGCGATGGACGTCAACACCATCGTGGACGCAATCCTCTCTGTGGTATTCGACCATGCCCGAACTCAGCGACGGGCCCGAAGCCAAGGGACGGATGGCGGTGTCGGTCCGAGGTCGGTCGTGTTCAGCTCGTACAGCGAGACCATTTGTGCCGCGCTCAACTGGAAGCAACCGAATTTCCCTGTGTTTTTGTGTAATGATCTTGGAAGGAATCAACACGAGAAAGAAGAGGGGATGCAGATGGGCGATGGGGGGAGGAGGAGGAGTAGAGGTGCGTCGATCAAGGAGGCGGTCAGGATGGCGCAGAGTAATAATTTTATGGGGTTGATTTGCTCGGCGAAGCTTTTGGTAAGTTTCTTTCCCTGCTAGTTTATGGTCCTACAGAAGTTTCTCAGCAATGACTAACTAGTGAATAGGAGATGGTCCCCGCTCTGGTCGACGCCATCAAATCGCATGGGCTGGCGCTTGTCGTGGACAAGTCGGGTGAGTCTCCCGAGCAGCAGCAGCATGCTGCAGATCTGTTCTCACGGCTACCTCACGGAATTGATGGTGTTCTAAAGAGCGACGGAGTCTTACGGTTCAATGAGTCAATAGACGTCTAAGTGGTAGAGTTGGCTAGGGTGGGCTTTGGGCTTTGAG
>Ga0065720_1019229_pt1 | contig 31980 bp, 24 predicted proteins | sample Thericmetagenome_FD_59107 | JGI IMG/M metagenome (GOLD analysis project Ga0065720, IMG submission 59107) | Thermophilic microbial communities from the Joint Bioenergy Institute, California, USA of rice/straw/compost enrichment - eDNA_2 v2... | ecosystem: Engineered > Solid waste > Grass >... | reverse complement strand
TGGCGCGTCGGAACCGTCCCTTTTTTTTCGTTTTTTTTTGCTAACTCCCCTGTTCCCCTGCGCAGGCCGTTGAGTCTCTCAATAAGATCTGCACCGAGCTCTCTCCTCAGCAAATTGAGGAGTACTTCATCCCTCTGGTCATCCGCCTTTCTAAAGCCGACTGGTTTACCTCCAAGGTGTCCGGGTGCGGCCTGTACACGACGCCCTACAAGAGAGTTTCACCCCCCGTCCAACAACAGCTCCGCCAGCAGTTTGGTCAGCTCGTACACGATGACACCCCCATGGTGCGCCGTGCCGCCGCGACCAACTTGGCCAAGTTTGTGAAGGAGATGCCTGCCGCGATTGTTGTTGAGGAGATGATACCGATGTTCCAGCACCTTGTTTCCGACGACCAGGACAGCGTTCGCCTGCTCACTGTTGACGTCCTCATTTCTATTGCTGAGGTCGTGCCCAAGGAGCAGCAGGCCAGTCACGGTGTGCTCCTCACATCGCTACGGAGCTTGATAGACGACAAGAGCTGGAGGGTTCGGTACATGATTGCCGACAGGTTTGAGAAGGCATGTTGCGCTTCGTTTCCTCACCTCGGGGGACTGTGCTGGACTAACACGGAGGGTAGATCGCCAAGGCGGTTGACGAAGAGGTCGTTGCTAGGGACCTGGTTCCCGCTTTCGTGAAGCTGTTGAAGGACAACGAGGCTGAAGTGAGGACGGCCATTGCCAGTCAAATCCCCGGCTTCTGCTCCCTGGTCGACAAGCCTACCATTCTCAACGACATTATCGGCACCATTGAGAACCTGGTGTCGGACAGCTCGCAGCACGTCCGTGCGGCCCTCGGCACTCAGATTAGTGGTCTTGCCCCCATCCTGGGCAAGCAGGAGTATGTTCTCGGTGAATATCATTGTTTCAATCCGTCCCATGCTAACCTCGAACGTTTAGGACGATCGACCACCTGCTGCCCATGTTCCTTCAGATGCTGAAGGACGAATATCCTGATGTGAGACTCCACATCATTTCAAAACTGGATCTGGTCAACCAGGTCATTGGCATCGACCTGCTTGCCCAGTCCCTGCTCCCTGCGATCGTGCAGCTGGCCGAGGACAAGCAATGGCGCGTTCGGCTGGCCATTATTGGGCATATGCCCCTTCTTGCCAGCCAGCTGGGTGTCAAGTTCTTTGACGAGAAGCTCAGCCAGCTGTGCATGGGATGGCTCGGCGACACTGTTTTCTCCATCCGCGAAGCGGCGACTCAAAACCTTAAGAAGCTTACCGAGGTGTTTGGTGTTGAGTGGGCTAGCGAGGCTATTATCCCCAAGGTTATGGCCATGGGTGGTCACCCCAACTATCTATACAGAATGACTACATGTTTCGCCATCTCGGTATGTTGAACTCTTTGTTTTTGGTGTCATCTGGCCCTTCCCCTTGCTAACTTAAACAGACGCTGGCTAGCGTCGTCACCATGGATGTGATCGCCAAGTCGATCCTCCCCATGCTCGAAAAGATGGCGAGTGACGAGATCCCCAATATCCGGTTCAACGTCGCCAAGACGTACCAGGTCTTGATTGGAGTTCTGCGTCGGCTGCCCGACCAGGGTACCATCTATACCTTGGAGAAGGCCGGTGCCCCCTTTAGCCCGTCGCCCCGGGGCCAGCAGCTCATTGACGATCGCATCATGCCGCAGCTGGAAAAGCTCCAGAAGGATGAGGATGTGGATGTGCGGTACTTTGCTACCATGGCCGCCGCGGCTGCGACGGGCCAGAATGTGGGTGGTGGGGAGCCGATGAACACGTCACCATAGACGATGACGAAGAAGAGAAGAAAGAAAGTTTAATGACGAAGCAAATCCTCGTTTTTGTTGTCCTGCTTCTCGGCCGTCTTTGTTCTTTTGGGTTTTGCTGCGTGTTGGGTCAGCGAGTGAAACCGCACTGGCTCCCTGACATGGTGTCGACGTCTCTTAATGTAGCGGACTCACACAAACAACCTGTATAGAGGAGGAAAGTAGCATGATGCCATACAACACACACAGACACAGACACATAAACAAATTCGAAACCCCGTCCACCCCCTGTCGGTTGTCCTTAGTTCCCGTATTCTACCTTATCTATCCTATCTATGCACTCTAAACCGCAACCTTTTCAAGACACAACGTGCTAATAGTTTGTCCCTTGACTCCCCCAAAGCTGAAACTGGGATAGTCTATCCTCCCAGCAACTTTAAGCCTCTCTCCACTTGCCGTAGGCTCCGTCTTGACCTCGAACCAGTCCTTCAGCTCCGCTTCGGTCCAGTTGCAACTCGTTATCACAAATATGCCCCCTGTCCGCAACAACGACAGTACCCTCTGCCCATATCCTTCATTTATCCTTCTCCCGCGGTCATCCTGCTCCGCAGAGAGCGAAATCGCGTCAAACGTGCCCTTGTCCAGAACCACATCAAACCCTTTGCCCTTCTCCCCATCCTCGCTCTTGGGGATAATAACGTCCAGATCCCCCTTAATCACGTCCCACACCGCAAACTCTACTCTCCCATACTCTGCGTCTCCCCCCTCTTCCTCCTTCCATCTCCTTTCCCGCTCACGACTCACCCCCCTGGCGAGCTGCACGCTCTTCTCGCTGTAATCTACTCCTAACAACCTCCCGCGCCATCCACTCTCCGCCAGGGCACACAGCAAACTACCGTTTCCACAACCCAGGTCTATTATATTGACAGCTTCAGAGGAAGGATTGATGCCAAAGTCAGAGAGGGCATGCTCGTCGAGGAAAGAGACGATTTTCGCCTCGGCATCGGAATCGTCGAACCAGACTGTACCCTCGTCGGCAGGGTTCTCGGAGTGGTTTGTTAACTCGGTAGTATAGAGGGCATCCCAGCTGTGCATATAAGAGTTAGCAATGGGATTCAGGACAGGGAGATTGGAAGGAACAGAGGAAAGCATACTATTCTTTTGTCCCCAGCTTGGAAGGGGGGAGGTGGGGTGGCGTGGATGCACCGGCGGGAGTAAAATCTGACATTTTAGAGCCTTGGAGGTCTGGTTGTGGTGCGGAATCGTTTTCAGATATTTGATAGATGTTGGAGCTTTGGCTCTTGGAATTAAGTTCAACACCAATTGGAGTATGAGCCTTGGGGTTGTATATCAAGTCTTTATGGCGGGGCAGTTCGTGACAGACAGCCAGCAGACAGCAGATGGAGGGGCAGCTCGGCAGCAGATTAGGAAGGCGGTGAGCTTGATAAAAATAACTAAAGTTGCACAACCCATTGATCATCCCCATCACACACCACAACCCCAACTTCAGCAGCCTTGGCGGGTCTCATTCAGGGGCATACGCAGCGTCATATAATCAAGACAGGAAATGACAATTACGTCGGTAGATACCTGCGGAAGAGCCATCACCTTCACAGGCAGCCCCTCCAATGAAATGAAATAACCACAAGCGAGAAAAGCATGTAGGGCCAGGGCTCATCTACATATCCAGCCCCCCACTCGATACCCAACAATCCACAAGGTAGGCAGGTATCATCCATCCGTCCCTCAACCTAACCACACACTCCTCTCCATCTTCACCATACATACCATGACCATTGTGGAAAGAAATTGTGCAGGTGGAACGCAAAAATCCCACTTATCCCAAAGCCCAAAGACTCAACCTACAACGTCCACACGGGCGCCTTAACCAACACCTGCCTTCCACGCACTTCAACTGAGACAAATCCAGCAAAGCGCACCTTAGGCTGTTGGTCCTTCGCCTGCACAGAAGAAGACCCTATTTGTAACGCCGCACCATTAGCACTACTCCCCTTTCTACTCAGAGCATTATTCTTCCCCCTTCCCCGCGAAATGCTCGACCGTGACAACGTACCATTGTTGTTGCTGGTATTATTGTTGCGCCGAGAGTCCTTCCCAGGCTGCTGGTCCTTTGAAGCAGAAGAACCGCTGCCACCGCCGTTGGTGCCAGCGGTATTACCACTACCATTATTATTGTCTTTACCTTGGGCCGAAGCGCCCTCTTCGCTTTCTTTGTTCCCTGAGCCACCACCCTCCTCACCTGCATCAGACGGACGCTTCTCCAGCGGCGGCAAGCCTGTCTTTTCGATCTCCATGAAATCAAGGTTAACAGGAACTTCGGGTAGCGGGTAGGTAATAGCGACGTCGCGGCTTTCGAGCGGTAGGTTGCTTGCGATGCCAACCGCCAACTCGATAATCATGCTAGCGCTACCTTCAACACCCGCTGGGGGAGGATCGTTCAGATACTGGAAGAGGTAGCCTGTGAGATTGGTAGTTGCCTTGCGCGTGTAATCATTACGGTACTCCTGGCTTTCTGCACTACGCAGGACGTCCTGCAAACCCTCAAGCGTCGTCATACGCCATGTAACGATCTTGTTGGTCAGGGCATCAAGCTCCTCTTGGCTGTTGGTATGGTTGAAGCTCCGAATGTTGTATTCGATCTGCTTCAAGTGCTTGCTTAATTCCGGGTCCAGACCTGGATGGAAGCAACGGCTGAAAAGCTCGTCCACAAGCCATCGAGTTATGACCGCGCGCCCGACAGCTGTCATCTCCTGCTTGCCAGTCTTGAGGGCGTCGGCGCTAACGTAAGGGATGAGCCATTGGGGGATAGAAGCCCAGTCTTTACGGATGTTGAAGGCCAGATTGTTAATCGCACCATTCAAGCGGTTGAAACGCGTGGTATACTCATTGTCATCCAATGACGTGCGACTTTGCGACATGCGCTGGTTGGCAATGGCGTTCTGAAGCTGCTCAACTTGGGCATGCAAATGCTCGATCTCCTTCTTGCCATCGAAATAGAGGCGCTTGACGTTTTTATATTTGGTGACTATACCCAGCAGTCAGCTTCATTACCGGCCGAACAAGCAAATGGGGAATCTCATACGGAGTTCCTTAAACGCCTTCTCTGGATCTTCAGCGCCACGGTCACCGGCAGGCTGCGCCTGTTGCGGTGCAGGCTGCGGCGGCTGGGGACTGTTGCGCCCTTGGACATCTCCCTGTTGACCCGGATTCTGCGCGCTCACATTCTGAGGTTGGTGGGGGTTAAGATTGGTCTGCTGGTTCTGCCTGTAGCCAGAGGGCGGCTGCGCTTGGTCGCGCATGCCCCTATCCACATCCTGGGACCGTCGCGGCGGTGGTCCTCCGCTAGCTGGTGGTGCCATAGCTTGCTGCTGCTGATGTTGATGCTGTTGCTGCGGTTGCTGGGATAGGTAAGCTTGGGCTACCGGTGACTGAACCTGGAATCCTTGTATCTGGCTGTTAGTAGCGATGCGCTGATCAGAATCGGTCACTGGTGATTCATGCGACAACTGTGACACAGCTTCAGAGTTGTGCTGTTGCGGTGCTTCCAAGTACCCTGAGTACGAGGGCTGTGTGCCACTTTGGTACTGCGCTGATTGCTGGGGGTTCGCAAACTGGTGCTGTTGTGTCTGCTGCTGTGGCTGTTGAGTATTGGCGTCGTAAACAGCGTGGCCGTACTCCTGGTGTTGATGACGCTGCGACTCAGGAGGAACCTGGCCAGGACTCTGAACCTGGCCTTGCGGTTGGCGATAGTCCTGGCTTGCTCGGTAGAGCGATGACGAGTCCACGTCCGAAGAGGGGACAGACCGAATCGTTGGATGTTGGATGCTCTGTGGGTTCTGGTAATGCAACTCCTGGTCAGATCTGTCAATGACGCACGACTGGCGATGCTCGTAGCCTCCTACACTTTGTTGGGATGACGGCTGCTGGGCTCCAGGAGTTTGGTTTTGCCAGTCAACTTGGTTCTGCTGCTGCTCAAATGAAACCTGGGACAGCTGCGAGGGGCTGGTGCGAATGGCCGGAGGGTATGGATGCGACAGACTCCTGCGATTTGAGTTTCTGCGAGTCACGCCTGACGACGAACCGTGGGAACCGCCAGACTGGGGCTGCTGGTGATCCTGGCCACGAAAGATGTTTCTCAATATTCGTCGCGTCGATCCCCCAGACTTGGCCTTGGGTTGAGGAGGGGCTGGCTGCTGCTGGAGATACGGATCTTGGTTAGATGTGGCCGTTGGGGAGGAGAGACTATTAGGGAGATCCTCGTAAGAGGCAGAACCTGGGGGCGGTGAACAGGGCTGGTACTGCTGCTGGTGATGGTACAGCTGAGTCGTGGCGGGGGTATTCTGCGAAAAGCGATGGGATTGCGATCGCGTTACCTGATGAGCAGAGTCGTCCGACTGGCGCGGATCGTAGGCAGAGCCCGAGACACTGTTGGAGTGGTGCAACTGTTGCGGGATGTGGCCGGGATTCGAGGAGGCAGCAGCGCTATTGGAGTAGAATCCCGGCTGGAAGTGCTGCTGGTGTTGCTGCTGCGGCGGGGGGACTTGCTGGTGTTGCTGGTGTCCCGCCTGTGGCGAGTGCAGCGACGGCGACTGTGACACTGGTGCTGGTGCGTGACTGCCTCGAGCACTGAGGCTTCCAATTGCTCCTGCGTTGCTTGGGCCCGCGCTCGTGTCGGGCTGGAAGGAATTACTGGAGCTGTAGGCAATGTTGGACAGGTTTGAGGCAGGAGGGTTGGAGGAAGCTAAAGGGGGATTAATTAGGTTGGACGGGTTGGGCGAGGCTGAGGGGGGAGCGCCTGGTGTCCCCGGGTTCGCAGCAGGAGCAGCTGCGCGCTCACCTCCTCCTGCTGCACTGGAACCTGGGGAACTCTGCTCGGCACCACTTGACCCAGCCGACCCAATAGACCCAACCAGGTTGTGCTGCGACCGGTTGTTCCTCCCAGACCAATGTATCCTGGATGGCATTCTAACTGAATGCGCCAAACGACGTCAGACAAGCTCAAACTCTTTGTTCAGGTCCGGATTCTTAAATGGGACAGGAGGGCAGGACAACGGGCAGGTATGGCATAGTGGACAGGTATAATAAATGATAGAAGTGGGCTTTATGCGGTTATGGCCCAAGGGAAACTGGGAGAGCTTGAAGACGCCAAAGACCAGCAGCACTCTGGCTGACAATTGGGCGGGAGGGGGGCAAGCAGACAGCTACTTAGCTGTCCTTCTCGCCATACACAGGCGCGGGGGACGGGCCCCAGGCCATCCCGTCCTCCAATCCTTCGAAGATGTCCGCCTCATCTGATGCGATGCGCGGCTAACAGTCTACCTAGGCGGTGGGCGATGGGAGGGGCACGGCGTCGTAGTGCCGCAGTGCGGGGGAGAGCAAAGACCAGACGAAAACGCAAACCTTAAAAAGCCGCAGCCGCAAATCGGGCGCCCGCGAGGTCTTCGAGGAATCAGGAGGCAAGGCAATCACTCGGGTCCGGCAAAGGGCGAGGATCAGCAGCAGCGCGCAGCCAAGGAACCAAGCAAGGAACTGGACAGAGTTGTTAGGTGACGTGACCGGGACTGTCGTGTAGTGTAGACGGTACTGCAAGCGTTCCAGGCTCTGGTGACAACTCCGATAGGCTCACGGAGCTAACAAGTCCAAGGCTCAACGGTGTGGTGGAGGCGTAGAAGACAAGAAAACTTCGCCCGGTCAGCGCCTGGCTGGATCCTTGATGACTTAGGACCTGGGGCGGAAAGGAAGGCAGAGCGAAACGAAATCGCATTTCGGGGGTTGCTCAGTATCACTTCTAGCCTTGTCACTAAACTGTCTGCGCTCGGCAGCGGGCTGTTTGACCCCTCATACGTGCATGGCGCACCGCAGGGTTCCAATGCCTGCTACGGCTGGTCAAAGGCAGGGGTCTCTTGCAGCGAGTTCGACCTCAACGATTCCGAGATAGCATTGCGTCTGCTGACGCTCGAGGCTGTGCTACGCGAGGGTGGGTTTACACAGTAGGTTGGGAACAAAATGGTCTTTTGCTCCGTCTGTCCTCTCGGTCACTTTCAAATCAGAGAAAAACGAGCCCCAATGTTATATACGGTCCACTAAAAGTTATCTGTCAAGACTTACCTACCTACCTGCTTACCTTACCTGTCTACGGACTCGGAGATGCATAACGAAAAGAGGGTATGTAACGGAGCGAAGAATGCCCGATGACATCCCTCCATAAAGAACTCCGCCTGCCAGACATCCTCGAATCCGAACACCTGTCCTGATTGCTCGGGGTTTGAAGGTCAGAGCTCTGCTGAGGTGCTTGTTTCCGCGTCCATTCTGTTGAAGGTAGGTAATTTGGACTTTGTAGCTCCGCAGGCATCACCCACAGCTGCAATCGGGCGCGGGTGGGGCAATCTGTATGCTGTTAGCATGCGCGCGGACTACTAGAAAAGCCTCTCCGCTCCAATATCTAACTATTGATGGAAGGCTCTTGAATAATATAAATGGATATCTTATAACTTCTCCCACTAACAGCAGACACGCAATCTGGATTGTTCAATGCAGGCATGCTGGCAGTGCTTGCAGTCTGGTTGACCATTTGTGGTCCGTTGCTTGCAGGCCGACATTGATCAGCTCCCATGTCACAAAGGCGAGGGGCATCTCCGTGGCTAGACGAGCTATCACCGTTTGGATACCCCGCATCCCATGGATGGATTGTCATCATATCTACCCGCACATCTGCCATACCTAGCCAACCAATGTTGACAAACAATCTCGACCAGGGTGTTCAACCCTAATTGACCTTTTGAACTAAAGGCAAATATGGGCGTGTTGGATCGTCGATAGATGCCTGCTCTTCTGGCACCCGACAGCTACCTAAGCGGTAGGCAATCCACACAATGAGTTGGGCAAAACCGATGTTTTTCACAGCTCGCAGCTCAAACAGCCGCACAGTTGAACTGGAGGGACGCCCGGATGGTACTTACCTTATCCTTCGGCTTCAGAAAAAGCTTGGTTCCTGGCCAAGACATCGTCAAAAACCTCAGGATGGAGCTCGCAGATCTTCCCCGTCTTATCGGTGGGTCGAGTGGGGTCCAGACTAAGTGGGGTTCAGCCCTGAGCTTGCCAAGTCACTAGGAAAAGCAACCCTTAACGTCACCAGCGACATTGTGACCTCAGAAAACATCGTCTTCGCAAGTCACAGCAAAGTGCCCAGTTGCGAGTGATGAGGTTCAGATTCAAAGTGTGACCGTGAGCATTTGTCAATAGCCTAGGATATAACAAAAAGGGAATGCTTCCAATCTTGGCTTGACCCACCATTCTCGGGGTGCTAATGTGGTTGGTTGGGTCCTTTGTGCAAGAACATGCTTGAATGGTTTTTCATTCAGTTACCTTAGTGTTGCTGCATGAGTGTGGCACTCAGACTTGTATGTCATCTTACCGATGCCAACACTGCCTCACGCCCGGCCTCGGTCATCACCAAGCTCTGAACGATGTGACATGCAGTCTGGAGAATGTGACACAAAATCTTGATACTTACCGTGCCTACTTAAGCAAACTACCCAGATACTTGCCACTTTGTCTCGGCTGAGTTAATCAGGATGTCTCGGGTGGCTTAGAACCTGGGCAACTTGTTTATCTACAAGAAGGCAAACTCAAACTCCAGACAGCTCAATGGGCAAAGCTGCCCCTGGAGGGCTTTATCATTGCAGAAACTGGGCCCTCAAATCTCTGAATGCTGCCGCTAATTTCAGTCTCCAAATCCAAACGTCTATGTCATATGTGATCAGTTCCCTCGCCTATCCTCCTCTATTGGCCTGGTCTTCACTTGACTCAGATCAGATTTTAAGTCTCTCAATTGGGTCTTGGCGCGACCGGCTGTCACTCTTCAGTTCAGCTGCAATGACTCTCTTGTACAATCTTACTCTGCTGCTACAGACGTTCTTGTGATCACATCTTGAGCATGCCAGTAGTGTATCTTCTCAGGTCTAATAAATCTATCAACAAACTACTCATTGCTGCTTATCCCTAAGAACTCAAACGACTGTCTGCAATCATAGTACAACACACTTATTTACGGCAGGCAAGAATACCACATTACAGATGCTTAGTCGTCTTTGACTTTTGAGTTTATTAATTTCCCGGAACTTTTCAACATTGCTCAAAGCCAATGGTTACATGGCTTACAGGAACAGATGACAGCCCGAGTTTGTGGAAGTGTTCGCTGAGGCTCTATGAAACAGCGTGGAAGCCACAAGCTGGTGGAACCAAGAGACATTCGACACAGCAATTCACCTTCACAATGGCAGGTTATACAGGAGTGCTTTCCTTATATGCCATCATGGAGTCAGCCCATATCCCAACAATCTCCCCATTTTATGGACAGAAATCATTTCTTGTCATTACAGTTTAGGCCTTTCACGGGGATGCTCTGTGTCGAGCCTTCTTTACCACAGTAACCATATACAAAATTTGATAATATGGGAAATTTTCACATTATGTCAACGTCCGCTTGATATTACTTAATTTCTGATGGTCCTCGTCTGATCACCAAAAAGTATCCGAGTATAGAGTTGACAAAAACTTCTTTGCTGGTACCAGAGGAAGCATTGTTGATCATCGTCCAATCCTACAAAGTAAGCGATTTCGACTTTAGTCTCGTTCCATAAAATTTGTGACAAAAAGGCATGTCCACGTAAGTTGGACTTGATAAAGCTGACAGATCCCAGACCAGGCCTTTTGACTGCTCTTCAGCTATATAGCAGATTCAGGCTTGCCATCATGTGGTCTACCATTCTGCTCCTGGTACTCATGGTCTTGTCATTTGGGTATCCTATGCCGTGGCGTCAGGCAAGTACCAGTTTCCTGCAGAGCAATCAGACTCTTCAGGGAAACTTAACCGATCTAAGTCAACTCAACTTTGCTCCATTTGAGGTGGCTGAGCTTCACATTGTCTGTCACCGGCTGGATCCGACCGCCAATTACACATGCCTCTTGTTCTGTAAGCAGCAAGACCTCGTGAGAAATGGAAGAGCAAAACACTGACATTGCAAGTTGATTGGTCTGATCCTAACTCTGTGAGAGAGAACCGTGTGTCATCAGGCCAGTGCCGCTCCTCGTGGAGCTGGGATGGGGTAACAAAGATGAATAGCAGCAGCGACGGCACCAACCCGGCAGTTCCCTATCGGTTATGTTTCATGGACGAAAACACATACTTTAAGGTGGCTGTTCCGACGTTCTGGCATCCCGGTTACTTCTCGCTTGAGCTCGTTCATCATTATCATGATGACGAGTACGTTGGTAGAATCATTCAGGCACTCTTGGAGGATGGCTGACAAAGAATGACTGCAGGAACTTCACAAAGCCTTGGGATTATCCAACAACATTCGCCTTAGCTGATGTTCGCATGTCCGGACCGAGAAAGCACGGAAACATCATCTACCACTACAACCCAGGACCTTTGAATGGTTCCGTCGTCATGGTTGTAGATTGAATCATTAGGGTGCACAACACAATCTCAGATGTTGCCGAGATTTCCAACTGGGTGCAAATAAGATGAGCTGATAGGAGAGAAGCAGATGGGACCAGGGTTCTGTGATAATGGCATAGACTGTTGTGAGAAAATATGTTTGTTAAGATAACCTTGAGCCCAAGTTGATCGTCATAAAGAGACGGCACCTGGCTGAATTAGTGAGTGACAGTTTCGCCAAAAATGCCGTCAGAGGGAAGCTCGATCTATTGGTTATTTTACATATGTACACACCCGAGCCCCGTTCTAACATCAGTTTCGCTGATGTGCTTTGCTGTTCTAATTGAGGGGATATGATGTCTGAGGGAGTGATTCGAGATACTTCCTGTGATGTTCATTCGCCTAGTATTCAACTTCGTTAACCACTGCGATTGGCTTCTGGAACGAAGAGAGCTTACAAAAGGCAAACCACAGTAATTGCAGGTAGCAATCTCGGGCTTGTCAGTGTTGATGTAGATCTTAGGATGACCATGCGGGCCACCGCCGCCGTCGCAGGCGACAATACGGTCGTGCGTCCACCGCACAGGCTGCTTATGGATGAGCTCGATAGCGGCCCAAGGGCGAGGCTATATCCCGAACACATCAGCCTATATCCTCCTGAGCTTTCCCGTTGCTCCCCTAAACCCTGAAAAACACCACTCCATCCTCTTGTGGCAACATTTAGCATCTGCCAAGGAACGTACCTGGGCATCGAAATCTGTCTGCTCAAAGCGGGGGCCGGCCATGGCCTCAGACCGCGGTCTCTGGCTACGGGACCACACCTCGGCGCGGTTGGGCGCCTGCATGACAGCGGACGCCGGGCGGCCGGTCTCTGCCACTTCAGCCTCTGCGGTGGCCGTAGGAGCAGCCGGGGTCGGCGTCTGTGTTTGCGAGAGCTGGCGGGCTGTCGCGGTGAACGTCCGCTTTGAAATCAGCTGCCGGGCTTGGGCCACAGCCCGCACTCCACGCGAGGCGTACATTATTTCTAGAGGAAGAAGGATTCCTCGTTTCTTGGCTGATTGCTGCTTCTACTTCTGCTGCTTCGACAAGGCGGTGGTTTCTATCGGGTTTAGTGTCGGGTTCGGGAGCCGGGTCCCCGGAGGTGAACGAGGTCGCGGGAATTGATGGGGAGCAGAGCCGCCGATTTGATTCCCTGCACTTGCTTGCTGTTGTAGCCGTGCTAAATGGCGGCAGGTTCTCAGGTTACATAGCGGGGTCTTGATTGGACCATATGCTTGGTGGTCTGTGCTCAGCCTCGAAATCTTGGCGCTCTTGTATGTAGCAACAGGTTTGACGCAGCTAAAATACGGTACAAACTACGTATCAACTGGGAAGTCTTGGCAGCCGTCCTGTGGGCACCTCTTCGTCATTGCACACAGCAGATACGTAGACCTTGGCTTGGCCTAAGTTCCACTTTTTTATCGTGTTTCCTCTCGCTTTTCGCACAAACTTGACGGCTGCACTTCCATCGATCATAAAAGTTGCACCCCCTCAAGCTTCCTACATTTCCTCTTTACTTTCAAAGCCGCGAGGTTTTGAAATTGAATATCGGTATCTTTCAAGTTGTCCATTCTCAACAACAGTCTCAACGCTTAAATTGCGAGCACCTCCCGACCCCCTTTCGTCAAGATGGCGCCCAGTCAGCTACCCAGCATGCCTAAACAGGCAACACCTAAAACCACCATTTCCTCTCGTCTCATGACGATGAAGTTCATGCAGCGGGCTGCTGCCGCTGCCGCAACAGCAAGCGACGCCTCCTCGCCTGCAACGCCACAGAGTGACGGCGGCACGGCCAAGCGCAGAAAGGTTGCCCACACTCCGTCGGATGCAGGCTCACCCGCCACTCCACTCTTCGACCAACAAGCCATCAAGGCTGTTTTGGAAGAAGAGGAGAAGAAACGTCAGGCTGCTATCGAGAAACGTGCCGCCGAGCTCGGCGATTCGCACTGGGTGCTCGAAGAAACCCCAGCACTTCCCAAAAGAAGCGCGCGCCCTATGTTGAACGTCATCCAAGTTAGTTTTGCTCAGATCGACAAGGCTGCCTCATCTGGAGCAGACGATGATGATGATCCTTTTGTCTTGGGTGATGTCCCTGCTGAGACCAGGATTCGCCGGTTTAACATAAACAAGTCTAAGGCACGTGCACTTTAAGAAGACCGTATCTTCCTTTATCACTGACAACTCTCTTAGCCCGACAACAGTAGCGACAATAGCGATTCTGACTCCGACTCGGATTCAGAAGATGGTTCCGATACCCCTCGCTCAGCGACTGACGATCGAGATCAGACCGACCGTGGTCGCCAGGATGCCGTAGCCAACTCTGAGTCCAAGCGGCCGAGAACTAGCCTCTCTCTCCGTAGAGAAGAGGAACGCAAGAGGGCCCAGCAGTTTGCCATCAAAAGGCGGAAGAAAGAGGTCAAGATGAATCAACCGACCTCCATCTCTGCGGCGGGTGCCCTTGGCTTTCAACGTTCCTCGACAGGCATTTCTTGCCATGGCTGCGGGAAGCCGGGCCACAAGGTGGCCGAATGCCCGAGCAGGAAACGTTGACTCCCAGGCTGTTTTGCCTGACAAGCTTTTCTTTCGCTTCCTTTGATTCTTCCTTTCGCGATTCACCCTGTTGAGATCTCCGGTCAATCGTCTTTGCGGTCGGCTTCTCTTCCTTCCTAATATCTTCACCGAGAATCGTCCGGTATTTTCTGCCGCCTGCTTCCCGTCTCAATCCCGTCAAGGTCCTGGACTAGATGAGTCGGCCAGTCCAGACAGATTCAGAAGGAGTCTAAACGTCAAGCTCTGCAACTGTTACCAGCTGTATTCGGCTTAGTGAGATCAAAGGCTAAGTGTCCTGAGTGGCATTGGCCGGGGAAAGAAACCATTTCCACCGGGATAACGGCTCCGCGGTGGTAGTTTGACTTCATTCATTTCCCCTCTTGTTGTCTTTTAATGTTCTTACGTCGTCGAGAATTTTTAGTGCTCAGCGGAAAGAAACTCGCCGGGGGCTAACCAACTGTAGCTGTCGTCGGCGGCTCGGGCCCGTCTCCGTCACTGCCATCTCATATGTGGACACTCGGAGAGTCTCTGGGTTGCCATATTGCAGGGGCAGTGTGACGAGAATGCATAAAGGGCGGCAACTGTATTTCCCAATCACCAAAACAGATTCCTATCGTGAGTTATTTACTGGATGAGAGCGGTCGTCCTTGGACTCTGTCGCTAAGCGAAACACGCCACTTCGGACCGTGTTAAATCAAAATATGTGTCTGGATGGATGAGGAGAGTTGAGTCAAGGAGGGTATCTTTGGTATCCCTCGATTATCTCACACGCCCCAGGCAGAAACGGCTACACATGGATTTCCTTTTTTTCCGCTGACAAGTGATGGCGGATCGCTGCAGGCTATGATGACCTAAATTTGCTCCTCTGGGTACTACGGACCAGTTGACCGTGCCATACCCTCTACGTACCCGGTTAAAGTCCGCAAAACCCGGCGGACGCCGTTTAAAACCTTCAGTACAGCGGTCCCCGAACGGTTTTTTACCTTTTTGGGATGTCTGCGTCAACGATTTCGATGTTGTTTGATACCACTGCTGTGAGGATTTCGGGTCTGAACTAAGACAGGTTGCACGTATTTTTTTAGCGGCCGTGCGTCCTGCCGGAGGATAATTCAAGATCGGGCCGGATCGACCCTTGGCCGCGTTGCCCTTCTCGGCTATCGCCGCCGGCTCGTCGGCATCAAGGACGATCGATATCTGCGCATCTGGGGACACCGGATGCCACCTTCTGCACCAGCATAGGTGTTGAGGATCTCGAACAGACCCCACGAAGATCGCCAAGGCATCATGCCATCCCAGCATGGGTAGGCCACCTGTCATGATGATCAATATCATGGGAATGCGATCAGAGTCGGCGTTGCCGGTGAGTTCTGTGACTGCTCCCCGCAGGGGTTGGGCTGATGGGGAGTCCAGATCGCAGCTCTATAGATCGGGTTCCTGCAGGGACAACGTCATGCATAAAGCACATTATTTTGGTCTGGTTGTACGCACTGCGCGTTTCGTGAGGCTCGCTGTGACCGGCCGCATGTTCCCGAACAGGTTTTGCTGCAGGGTCTGGATGGCCGCCCCGGACCTGTCTGTGCCCGAGCCAAGCACTAAGATTTCTCAGAGAGCCCATGGGAGCGCGCGAAGGGAGCCCATCATCTCCGTGCGACCCAGCTTCTGACTACCTTTGGTTCGGCTCGTCCGTCGTAGTGCGGCTGGCCACGAATGGCGGTACAAACTAGTATCCCTGCGGACGCAGAAACGGCCGCCGGAGTCACTATATCATGTGCTTTTGCAGATGTTAGTTGCCCCACCCATGACCAGCAACGGTTCCTCCATCCTTGGCAACGAGAATGTCGATGCACACCGATGCACACCGGTTCGTGGGCCCTGGCAAAATCAATACAGTTGAGACCGAGCCCCTTTGGGCAGTCAATTCCCAGTTTCGTAGGCTCAATGGCTTGTGTCATGACAGCAGCCGGAGGTATCAATGATGCGACAGCCCCGCCTCCTGGTCTCTGACCCCTCCAACCAAACCCGCTGAATTTGGCGACTCAGAAGACCTTGATGCTCATCACACAGTAGGCGGTTCCGGTGCATCGGAGACAAAAGATTTTCCGCTAATGACAGTTCCTGGTAGGTGCGGCAGTTGCTCTAGGCCCTAGCTAGCGCGGCGATCGAACCTTTTCTAGAAAGACGACCTCTAGGGAAAGGAAAATTGCCCTAGGTAGCCTGACGTCTCCTCTGTCCTACTTCCCTACCTGGGAAGCAGAGTAGCCTGCAGGAGTTGTTCCCTCCATTCCTTCCCCCGCCCCACCTAGGGACAAGGCTTGATGTGACGCCGCGGCCTTCTTAGGACGGGACCGTCACCTCTCATATCAATTTGTTCTTGTTGATGGCCTCTCCGTTCAATGTCTAGAACACGAAGTTTGCAGAATCAGAAACCGGGCCGGATACACATCAATTTTTCCCTTTTCGCAAAGCACCACTCAATTTGGGTTATCGGGAGGGACTGCTAGGCTAAACCCAAGGGATATCTTGACGTCAGGTTGGATGTGTTAAGCAGGGAACAACGAGAAGGGCCAGATTGGCGGTTGTGCTCCCGGGAGTAGCCTTCAAGCAACGAACCCGAGATTACATCCGACAGGAGCCAAGAGTATCTTGTGCCACTGTGGCTTGGTAAGACAAGTTGTGAACGATGGGGCAAGTACCTGGGCGAGAGGGCAAGAAGTCTTGCTGCATGACGTTTGTGATCAAGCATTAAAGTTTCGGCTTGATGTCAATTTCTCCATTTTGGAGATGCACGCCAGCCAGATTTTCGACGGGATGTACTATTGCAACTACCTTGCTGGCTGTCTCCATCCGTGGACGTTCCTTAAACTTCAACTTGGTAGCACCTCGAAGAGACCAACGGTATGAGAGCCCCTTTTCTGGCAGCTAACTTTCATGGGTAAGTCCAGTATGCGTGAGCTTGGATGCGTAATTGATCCAAGGTGAAATAATAGCGCTTCAATTGACTCTGATTTTCCCATAGTTCAGAAAAAGACACGGGTTTCAACGGTTACAGAGACCCGGAAGGATCTTTGTTGGCTCCATGCTCACTGTTTGTGCAAGTCGAGCATGTTGCCCTATTAGATGATGTCAGAGTTGGCGTATCTGACAGATAAGGAGATGGCACGGCTGGATGCGCCTCATTCTATCCTGTCACAATCTCCCGACTGGAAGGATTGACTCAAACCCCTGAACCTCAGCTCCTTTTTTGCCGCCTGTCGCAAGCCATCAACCTGTTTTATTATACATTGCCTAGACCTGCTACGCGAAAGCTCTGTCCTCCAGAAATTGCCCAAGGACATACGTACACCTCCTGCCAGATTTGGTGTAATAATAGTCCCAAAGTTTAGTTGAGTACTGGTTATCTGTTATTGCGCCTGCCTGTTAAGAGCAACTCTTAAAGTACTCTCGCTTGGTAGTCATCCCCATCAACATGTTTAGAACATCGTTATGGGATTTTTTGACACTTGCCTGATTCGGCGAAATTCGAAATTCAATCCAGGGACTTGGATCGCTGCATGAGTGCTTGTCCTGCCATCAAGGTTAGTACGAGAACGAGCCAACAAGCACTTGTACCTTGCCCCTCCCCCCGGCTGGCCTCTTAAGGAAAGGCAGATGATGCAAGCTGTCCAACAAGTTCAAGCATTAAGTAACCCGGTGATGCATCGGGTAAAACCTGAAAGATCCGAAATGGGTCTCACATAGAACTTGTAGATGAGTGCTGTGCCCGGAATGTTTTGTCGCACATAGCAAGGCCTATTGAAGATCATGGCATCCTCAAGTTGGGCATGGTCCCGTTAGCGATCGAATTTCCAAGTCTGCAAGATCTGATGCTCCCTGCCCATAGTTACTTTCTTAAACAAGAAGGAATGCTTGGATTGTTGGATCCTGATTCATGCTGGACGGGGTTCCATAGCTTCCAGAATGCTTCTGATCTTTATTGTGTACTAACTCCGGCTCTTGTTAAATCGGGACCAGGCCAGAGCACCCGGTAGGTCGTGATGGTACCTTGATACCTCGAGGTACTTGTGTGACAACAATGGCGCGTACACCCAACCTGGGTTCGACTTCAACGGCCGCCAATCCACAAGACTACCAACCTCCCCCGCCTTGCTTGCGGCTGGGCCAGCTACATATATAAAGACGGGCCCCTCGCTCACCGGGGAGAACCCGGTAGTGTTGGTGAAGTTCCGAGGCTGACCATTTAGCACGTTTGTTTGCCCCGCAGAACTGCCTTGGCTGATTGTTATTGAGAGCTACAGAACGCAAAATCCCTTCACCTGGAGAGCAAAAGTTTGGTACCGGCTTCCAAGTCGCCTGCTTCACCATAACGGCCACGGCGTCAAACATCGACGGATACCCCTTCCTACACCATATACTTAGCAAATCCAAATCAAAGCGGGCAGCTGGACGACTGAACGGCCTGGCTAGGCCCGGCGTTCCGTGCCACTGGTCACTGGTACAACTCGAAGCCTCGAACGACCCGACGCGCCCAACAGATCGGTACCTACAAGTACAACTCTCCGATCAATTACCCAGCGTGCAGCACGTTCCCCACAAGCTCGCACAGACGGTGCATCAATAGCAACGGGGGTTCGGTGGCTACACATACCCACTATAGCTTGGGGCTCTTTTACAGGTTCTCGCCTACTGCGGAGCTAGCAGGTAGCAACAAGTAGCTGGCCAACACCTTAGGCAGGCCAAACAGGGCTCTCCACCCCCACCAAGAAATAAACTGTGCTAAGCTGCCTACTGGCACGACCGGGTAGCAGTGCGCGGCACCCTCACAACCACAAGCAGCAAGGCAAGCGCCGGGAACAGCAGCAGAAGCAGTGCTACAACAGACTCTGCAGCGAACTGCTTGTTTCTGGGCTTTTTTTATCGAGACCTGTCTCCTGCTTGCCAGTGCCGAGACTCCCTCCCAGTTGGGAAAGTCGGTCATCGATTATCGGTCAACCTCCCCACCTTGTGTGCTCACCGACGACTGCTCCCCCTCCCCCTCTGGTGACGTCGACATCCGTGGACATAAGCCGTTGATCCCTCATGGACCGACCACCTGAAGATGCGCAGTCCCAGGCGGATGCGCCGAGTACTACGGGCAGTCTGACATCGTCCCGGGTCACCCTCATCACCGAGCAGTTAGAAACGCCGTCTCTCGATGACCGCTCCTACCGGGTCATCATGCTCCCGAACCAGCTGGAGGCCCTGCTGGTTCATGATCCCAAGACAGACAAGGCCAGCGCAGCTATGGATGTCAACGTGGGAAGCTACAGTGATGAAGACGACATGCCCGGAACGGCCCATGCCGTTGAACATGCAAGTTTACCTGACTTCCTCTCACTCGATGTGTGAATTAAAGACCCATAGTCTCCAACTAACCATGTCCCGTAGCTCCTCTTCATGGGCAACAAGAAGTATCCGGCCGAGAATGCCTACCATCAGTATATTGCTGCACACTCTGGAGTGACCAACGCATACACTGCGGCAACTTCCACAAACTACCATTTTGAAGTCTCAGCTAAGCCCAGCAATGGAGAGGAGCCATCGGCCACCAACCCTTCGCCGCTGCTTGGTGCCCTGGACCGTTTCGCCCAGTTCTTCATTGCGCCGTTGTTCCTGGAAAACACCCTCGACCGTGAACTCCGCGCCGTGGACTCTGAGAACAAAAAGAACCTGCAAAACGACCAGTGGCGCCTGCATCAGCTCAAAAAATCCCTCTCTAACCCTGAACACCCCTTTTGCCACTTCTCCACGGGCAACCTCGAAACCCTCAAGACCATACCCGAGTCTCGTGGAATCAATGTCCGAGACAAGTTTATCGAATTTTATGAAAAGCACTACTCGGCTAACCGGATGAAGCTGTGTGTCTTGGGGAGAGAGTCGCTGGATGTGCTCCAGGAGTGGGTCGTCGAGCACTTTTCGAAAGTACCAAACAAGAACCTGCCCCGTAACGTGTGGACAGATGTCGTCCCGTACACCAAAGAGCAGCTTGGAATGCAGATCTTTGCGAAGCCCGTCATGGATGTTCGAGAAATCAGTTTGGTATTTCCGTTCATGGAGCAGGAACAGTATTGGGAATTCCAGCCCAGCCGCTACATCAGCCATCTTATCGGCCATGAAGGTCCTGGGAGCATTATGGCTTATATCAAGTCTAAGGGCTGGGCTAACGGTCTATATGCTGGTTCCTGGGCTGTTGGCCCTGGTACACCGGATCTTTTTGAGGTCCAGATTACGTTAACAGAAGAGGTATGATACTGACAATAGCCTTCACGCCGGAAAAGGAAGGCGAGTCGCTCACGTTCATGATAGGGGCTTAAAAACTACAAAGAGGTAGTCAAGGTTGTCTTCGAGTACATTGCGCTCCTGCGTGAGACCGAACCCGAGGAGTGGATCTTCGAAGAGCAGAAGCTGTTGTCGGAGGTCAACTTTAAGTTCAGGGAAAAGACTCAGTCCTATCGCTTCACGAGCAAGCTCAGTTCAACTATGCAAAAACCTTTGCCACGGAAGTTTTTGTTGAGCGCGTATAGCGTGCTGCGTAAGTTCAACCCAGACCTGATCAAGGAGGGACTCGACTACCTGCGACCTGACAACTTCTTCCTGAACATCGTGTCCCGAACTTACCCGGGTACATGGGAGAACAAGGAGAAGTGGTACGGCACAGAATACACATGCCAACCCATTCCGTGTGATTTTATGGAGGAAATCAAGAAGGCGGCCGCTAGCACTCCGGCCACTCGTACAGCCAAGATCCATCTCCCGCACAAGAACCAGTTCATACCGATGAAGTTTGATGTCGAGAAGAAGGACATCAAAGAGCCGGCGCTGGCGCCTCGCATTATCCGGAATGATCCGATCGTTCGTACTTGGTTCAAGAAGGACGATACCTTCTGGGTCCCGAAAGCAACCTTGATCATCAGCTGCAGGAGCCCGCTGGCTTCTGCATCAGCAGCTAATCACGTCAAGGTTCGTCTCTTCACTGACCTCGTGAAGGATGCTCTGGAGGAGTACTCCTACGATGCAGAGCTGGCTGGTTTGGAGTACACAGTCACTCTCGATGCTCGTGGTCTCCTCATCGAGTTGTCCGGCTACAATGACAAGCTACCCCTGCTCCTGCAACATGTCCTGGTCACAATACGCGATCTGGAGATACGCGATGATCGTTTTGAGATCATCAAGGAGCGTTTGAGTAGGGGCTACCGTAACTGGGAGCTCGCTACGCCGTGGAACCAAATCAGCGATTACATGTCTTGGCTGACGATTGATCGCGGGTATCTTGTCGAGGAGCTTGGAGCCGAGCTGCCATATATCACGGCCGATTCTGTCCGCATGTTCCAGAAGGAGCTGCTTGCCCAGATGCACATCGAGATCCTAGCCCATGGCAATCTCTACAAGGAGGATGCGCTCAGGCTGACGGACTTGGTCGAGTCCACATTCAAGCCGCGAGAACTTCCCAAGCAGCAATGGACGGTTCGTCGTGGATTGATCCTCCCGTCCGGCTCCAACTACATTTGGAAGAAAAAACTCAAGGATCCGGCGAACGTTAACCACTGTATCCACTACTGCCTACACGTCGGCTACCGGGGGGATTACACTGTTCGGGCGAAAGTTTTGCTCTTGGATCAGATTCTCCACGAGCCCTGCTTCAACCAACTGCGTACAAAAGAGCAGCTGGGCTATGTTGTCTACTCAGGGGCATGGGCCAGCCCGACCCAATTTGGGTTCTATATTATCATTCAGAGCGAAAAGCCTGGTCCATACTTGGAGACACGTATTGAAGACTTCTTGCGCAATGGTGGCAAGCTGCTCGAAGAGATGAGCGAGGAGGAGTTTGAGAGCAATAAGCGCAGCATTATTGACAAACGTCTCGAGAAACTCAAGTATATGGAGCAGGAGAGTAACCGTCACTGGACTCACATTTACACAGAGTTTTACGCTTTCGATAATGGTTAGTTTATTTCTTATCGGCCCTTCCAAGTAGGTTACTGTGATACTGACCTGTTATGTCATATAGCCCAGCAAGATGCGGAGCATATCAAACTGCTCACTAAGGCCGAAATGATTGAGTTTTTCAAGTACTATATTGACCCGAGCTCGCCCACCCGGGCCAAGCTCGCCGTATATTTAGAAGCGCAGGCCAAGAGCGATGTGTCAACACAACAGATCACTGAACTGGTCAAGACGCTGGATCTCGACTCGGCCGCGGCTGCCAGGGCAGCAACAGATCTACAGGCCCGCTTGAGTGCGGCTGGCCCCAACGTGGAGAAGGAACTGGAAGGGCTACGAGAGTATCTTGCCAAGGACTTGAAGGTTGCCGAAGACAAGATTGAGGCGGCGTCCCAAGCATGGCGTAAGCTTCATGAGGAGCATGGACTCGGTAATGAAGCGGCCAACGCAGAACCGCCATCAGCGAACGGGATCAAGCCTATCTTTATCGAGGACGTTCGGTCGTTTAAGGCCAGTCTCCCGGCGAGTAACGGCCCTAAGCCAATGAGGGATTTGAGTGAGTATGAAGATCTGGAGCCAAAGCTTTAAGTTGAATATGAACGGGCGGGCGGAAGGGTGGGTTTATGACTTGATAGACTTCCATCGATCGGGTCATGAGATAGGTAAAGGAAACACAGGAAACTTGATAGTTCTGCTCTTATTGATGAATTTTAATTGTGAGACAAGGCCACTGTAGCCCAGCTCGGGCACCATGACCTGCTGAAGTTCTCATTTTGAGGAATGTGTGAAAACCAGCAAGTAATACATGTGAGAATTTGGGTAAAAGCGGTAGGCGTTGACAGCTAGGAAACAACTCTTATGCTGATTAGATGACAGAGGGCGCAAAATATTTTTCGATTTTGAGACTGTTGTCCCGGCGTGGCCTGTCAAATCTCGGAACCTCAGAGGCTCGGAAGATCGAGTTGACAACTCAGTCGTACGTCGACGGGTAAGATACCGGTCGTTTCTGGAATGGCAATGATCTTGAGATACAGGTTACCGAGCAAGTTTCTTGAAGGTTGCTTTCCAGTTGCCCCACACTTTGAGGGTCCAAGTCTGTTGACAAGGTATACAGAACTCGTAGCACACTAAAGGATTGATTCAAAAAAACAACCAGATATTAACTTGATATGAGCGTTGAGTAGCAAGGAATAGTCCAGTAACTTTGAGAGAGGGCGCTGTGTAACCCTATCAGGCATTTGTTGGTTCCATTTCCCGGGAGAGAGTGATGGTGCGGGGCAGCATAATAGAGTTCAGAGTTTGGTAACGTCAACCGGGGCATGTCGTACAAACTGATCTGCCAGCTCCTATTCCAAGTTCCTGAAAACTTATGTGGATCATAGGCCAGGGCACAGTGCGAATGTTGGAGCCTCCTCTTGCAGCATGTGAGTCGGAGTGTTGGGCACGCACTGCATGCAGAAATATGTGGTAGAAAACCCAAGAATCACCACAGAATCCTGGAGGCGAAATCCAGCACTCATCCATGATCCGGGTTGGCATCCATGGCTGACGGCATACCTAGCACCGCAGTCTGCGTTATGGTTCCTAATAACTTCACGCATATCCTGGGCTGACGAAGAAAGGTAAGTGAGGGGCAGGCGTCTCAAAGGCTCAAAGGCCATGGCTGTCTGTTTGATGCCGCGCAAGAGCTCTTTGAGTTCGTAGCAGTTATTAGAGGCCCATTCGCGACAGACTCACACTGTACTGCTTACGCGGTTGTGCCTGAGCCCTGAGCCGCCTGGGCCAGGGCGTTTTTGGTCGCATTTTGCTGGGCCGTGGCCTTGCAGGGCTGAAAGCCAAAGTCAGACACCCAGTAGTGTAGCTAGATCGAGAGCGGCCCAAAAGGGCCAAGGCCCAAATTTTGCAAGCTGCGGCCCTGGCACATGGGCATTTGGGCGGATGCGAGCGAGCGGTCAGGGTTCTCCACACGCAGGCAGGCGTTCCCAGCAACAGGCTGGCAGGCTGTTTGGGAAGAAGTGGAAACTGAAAAGTCAAGGTCAGAGTTTTGTTCGCACGGAGCTCCGCTTTCCCTCTCCCGCCAACCCCAGGATTTCCTTCAAAAGACAACTCAAAAACCTGCCCAAACTTGAAGGTCTGCCCGCCCTGCGTGCAGCAAACCCAACCAGACCAGTCTGAGGTTGTGTGAGGAGATTCAAGAAAAAAGTCAGCAGCGCCGCACGCCTTCGTTTTCACAGGCTCGCGCATCTGGGCTAGGGTTCTTCTCATTCAAGGAATGGCCTCGCACCCTTGTGTAGGCTAAAACCATCTTATGGGCGGTTTAATTTTTTTTTTTTTTTTTACACTTTTTGAAGCACTCAGACCGCAGTTGGCCCTGCCTGCCCGTACGAAATCCCAGACCTAGGTACCTCTGCCCGTTTACTTTACCTCTGCCTAGGGTGCTGTTGTCTTTTCAGGCTCGAGTCTAAGTCGAACTCAAGTTAGTCAGCCCCAAATTTTGCCTGTGTTTGAGTGTCTGAGTGCAGGGAGCTACGCCAGCGCTGGGCCTGACCTGGATCAGGACAGTTTCCAGTTGTTAACGCCTCCCGCTCTCCGCCCTTAGGCTCGCTTCGCCGCCCACCAGAACGCTGACCCTGACCAGCAAGACAGAGAACCGACCGACTGGACGGGAACCCAACCGTCAAAAAGGAAAACAACAGTCAACTTTTTTTTTGGCAGCGCCACGGTCGCTGATGCCCTGCAGGAACCGGCCGCTTCTTCCGTCTTCCTTCTTCCCTTGGCTGCCTTCGACTTCGTCGTCCGTTCTTCCGCCCGCGTCCGCGCCTGCGTCTGTCGCCGCAAATCAGCAAACCCACCTCCTTCTTTGCCGCCGCCGCTGTAGCTGCAACCGCTACTCCTACTCCACCATCTCTCCGGCGTCCTCCTGCCGCTCCTCCCCCACTCGAGAGTGCCCCTTAACCCCACCATCCGGCATCCCTCGAGCTGCACAGGCAGCTCACATTCACCACGTCTTCCCAAAAGAAACGGAGGATTACGCGCCAGACGACAAGGGAGCACAAGCCTGAGGACTTGGTACTTCCCTCCACCGAACACGACGACGTCGATCCAACCTTTTCGTTCTCGGCTGCTTCTACATCGGGCCTGAGCACGCCCACAACCAGCTTCGTTGCTCGTGCTGCGTCGCTACCTCCTTCCGTCCTCCCTCCCCGCCTGCAGACGGCTCACGCTGCTTCGTTAGCCGACTCTGCTTCCTCAGCCGCCAGCTCGCCTTGTGCTGCCTCGGCCGACTTCTCCGTCGACTTCGACCGGAACCCAGATCCTCTGCCCGAGTCTGGCGTGGCTTTACTGCCCCTTGAGTCCCATTACTTCAGACGCGCGGGCAGCCAGTCTCCAATCCATCAATCTGTTCGCCGGGCTCTGATGGGTGGCGCCTCGGATCTTCCTCAGCGCTCTTCTTCGCCGCTCAAGCGCAGGGCATCCAGCATGGAGCCGGAACACGACGTTAAGCTTGTCGACACCAGGGATGATGTGGACATGATCGTTGTGCCGGAATCCCAGAGGGAGCAGTCGGTGGCCCCGCAAGACCCGAAGGAGCAGCGAAATAACACACACCAGGATGGTGCCAAGGCTTCTGGGGCCGACAAGGAGGAGGAACTTCCCTTACTGAATGGTAATAATATATTGAAACATATTCGCAGGACTCGGTCAACGAGCAGATTGTGCTGACTACGTCGCAGATATTCCTCCTCTAGACCAGCAGATCAAGACCATCGAGACGCTTGTTAAGGCGTTTGCTGAGACCCCGATCAAGGAAGGGGATCAGGCCTACCTTGTGTCGCGCATGTGGCTGAGCAAGGCGCAGGCGTTTGGTTCTGAGGCCAAGCATGCCACCCAAGAGTCGATTGGGACACTAGGGCCTGTCGACAACTCGGATATTATCCAGGCCATCTTCACAGACTCAACCGGCCAACAGTGTGTTAAACTAAAACCAGGCTTGACCACAGAGCATTTCGAGCTGTTCCCCAAGGACGCCTGGGATCTGCTTGTGTCGTGGTACGGTCTGGCTCCTGGCCAGATTCCCATCGTCCGCTATGCTCACAATACGGCCCCCGATTCGGTGAGCCTGCCGTCAATTCAGTTTGAATTCCACCCGCCGATGTTTACGATCCACCGACTGTGGTCCGCGGCAAGCCCGATTCCAATCAACAGCAGCATCAAGTCCAAGAATCCCCCTCCGCCGGTCGTGGTTCAGAGCACCTCATACGGCTATCACAAGTTCCTTAAGCTGATCAAGGAGCTCACTGACATCTCTATGGATCGTAAAATCCGTGTCTGGAGAGTTTTGCAAACTATCCCCGCCACTGAGCGCAACACCCCTGAGCCTTCAGGGATGAAGACCCCTCCTGAATCGCCTGGCCGGACTGTTGAGTTTCTTACACAGGCCCCGACCGCGCCTGGCTCGTGGCCAACGCTCCTTGTAGATGTCGAGACTTTCCTGAAGCTTGAGAAGGGCGTTGACCGTGACCTGGTTGATGCTGATGACTCTACCACCAACCCCAATTACAATGGGAGCAAGAGCTTGTCGATTGTGGGGCTTGCTGTGGACCAGACTTTGGTTCTTGATGAACAGATTAAAGAGCTCGGTCAAGTGTACGTGTCTACTTTTAGCCCTTCAAGGGACATGCCACTCCCCGCGAAGGCAAATTCCAGCAACAGCAGCAGCAGTCTCGCAGCCCATCCCCGTGCCAATACCAGCAGCCGCAGCAGCCCGGCACTTCCTGGGACGCAGGCTAGGGGTCGGCTGCCACAAAAGCCTGGACGCACTATGGGTTGCGTTGGTCTGCAAAACTTGGGCAATACCTGCTATATGAATTCTGCCTTGCAATGCTTGAGGAGCGTTGAGGAACTCACCAAGTATTTCCTGACCCATGAGGCTAAGAAAGAAATCAACCCTGATAACCCGCTGTCGCACAACGGCGATGTCGCTATGGCGTACAGCCGGTTGCTAGATGAGATTTACAAGGATCCGACTCCTGCATCAGTTGCTCCCCGACACTTCAAGAGCATCATTGGTCGCTATGCCCCCGCCTTTTCGGGCTATGGGCAGCAGGATACCCAAGAGTTTCTCGGTTTTCTCCTTGATGGTCTTCAGGAAGATTTGAATCGCATCAAAAAGAAGCCATACATCGAGAAGCCCGATTCGACTGATGATATGATCAACAATCCTGCGGCCATCAAAGAAATGGCTGATAAAGTCTGGGACATCACAAAGAAGAGAGATGACTCAGTCATTGCAGATCTCTTCACTGGCATGTATAAGTCCACTCTTGTCTGCCCTCAGTGCGACAAAGTCAGCATCACGTTCGACCCTTTCAATAACTTGACTCTGCCGCTGCCCATCAGCAATGTATGGACCCACAAAGTCAAGTACTACCCGCTCAATGATGCCCCAGTTGAGATCAACGTTGATATGGATAAGAACAGCACCATCAGGGCCCTCAAGCAGTTCATTTCAGCACGTGTTGGTGTTCCAGTTGAGCGTCTCTTCGCAGGCGAGGAGTTCCAGTCCAAGTTTTTCAAGTTCTACGAGGATAGGGGCATCGTTGCGGAGGTTATTCAAAAATCTGACATAGCTGTGGTGCACGAGCTTGAGTGTGCACCCACAAATGCACACCTCGTGAAGAACACGGAGAATCGTCAGAAGTTCCGTGCCCGCTCGCCATCCAACGATGAAGAGTCTGCCAACTCTGCTGATGACCCCTTGGCGGAGCGTTTGCTGGTTCCTGTCATTCACCGCATTACGCCTTCGGAGGCATCGTCTAGGAAGCGTCTCGGCGGCCGCAAGGCCAGCGACTATGTCCCACCCCCACATTTTATTGTGCTAAACCGTGAGGAGGCTCGAAATCTTGACGTCATTCGCAGGAAGATCCTGGAGAAACTGGCTACATTTACGACCCTTCCCGAATTGGCTGGTTCAGATGATACAGATACGTCTGAGACGACAGATGCTGAGATGGTTAACAACACGTCAGATGCCGACTCTGCAGGCGACACAAAGATTGTTGTCAAGTCAGTCGAGGGTGAAGAAGACATGGTGGACGTCACGATGAAGGATGCTCCGACCGTGATGGACAAGCCTGGTTCTACTCCTGCCTCTGCCGCATCAGACGAGTAAGTCACCTTGTTTTAAAAGTTTGTTCACAAGAATCTGTTGCTGAGCTTTCAACCAAAATAACAGTTATCCCATGTTGCTGAAACAATTCAAAAAACAGCGGCCTAAGTGGCTTGATCCACGGGAGTTCCTTGAGCCCAGGTTGCAGAATCTCTTTGATCTCACCTATTTCACTGACGGGCCAAACACGATCCCCACAGGGTGGGAGGTGAATAATGATCATGATGAATTTCCTACATTGGCTTCTAGGTTACCCAAGCCGCCCGCTTCAGATGTGGACATGCGCAGTCCAGGCCCCGATAGATCGGAGGAGAGTGCCAGTGACGAATCCCCGCAGGCGACAGCTGCTATCACTCGCATGGCTGACGAGTCCAGCGATGAGGATGATGAGTTTTCACTTCCGGTATGTGTAGTTATGACATTTCCCAAGCCCTTCCAGACTCTTGATAACTGACTGTGTGCGCGCTCCGGTGCGTCTCATAGAAGCTTCCCATGGCTCGGCCCAGTGGACAATCCTTCGGCAATCCAGTAAGCTTCCGCGGAAAGAAAAAGATAAAGCCGCACAAGACTTACGGCAAGAAGGGCAAGAAGCGTTCCGAGAAACAACAACGGTCTGCCCGGTTCTACCAGCACCAACAGTCTCCAGTATCCCGAGTCGAACCTGAGGAGCTTCCCAGCGGTGCTTTGATCGGTGTTGGCGAAGGCATCATGGTCGAGTGGACCGAGAGCTCGCTTGAATGGGTTTTTGGTTCCGAAGAGAGCAGTCAGGGGGCAAGGACCTTTGTTAACCTACCTGTGCTGGATGATCCTACATTGGATGCCAAGCGGAAGGCTCGTACGGAGCGAAAGAGGCGGGGCATTACCCTCGATGATTGCCTGGATGAGTTTGAAAGCGAAGAGGTACTCTCTGAGAACGACTGCTGGTACTGCCCTCGCTGCAAGGAGCACGTGCGCGCCACTAAGAAGTTTGATTTGTGGAAGACACCAGACATCTTGGTGGTTCACTTGAAGCGGTTCAGCTCTCACGGTTGGCGACGTGATAAACTCGACATTCTGGTCGACTTCCCCATTGAGGGGCTTGACCTGACCAGGCGTGTAATTGATCAGGAGCCTGGCAAGCAGTACATCTATGACCTCATTGCTGTTGACAATCACTACGGTGGTCTCGGTGGAGGCCATTACACTGCCTATGCCAAGAACTTCTTTGATGGCCAGTGGTATGAGTACAATGGTGAGCATCAATTCTTGATTATTCATGGAAGTCGACTGGAAGCATTATGCTAACAATATCCAGATGCGTCCGTGTCTAAGACACATGACCTCTCTAGGATGGTCTCACCTGCCGCCTATCTGCTTTTCTATCGCCGCCGGTCAGACATTCCTCTTGGTGGGCCCAAGTTCCAAGAGATTTGTGACAAGTACAATAGCATGCTCATGTCTTCCAATGCCGATGATGATGGGTCGGATTCGGGGGAAGGTCGGCGTCTCGGCCAAGGCTCCTCCCTTCGTGGATCGCCGAGCGCCTCGACCGGAGCCGTTCCAACTCTCCCGCTAGGAAATCGTGGTTTGGCTAGACTCACAGTGGATCCAGAGCTGCCTTCCTACCAGGCGAGCATCTCTGCCGCGGCCGCTGACATCGTCGATGATGACGACACCGACATGGGTGCTCAGCTATCCTGGAGCAACCAAGAGACACTGCACAACAGTATCGAGGCTGATGGCGAGGATGAAGGTATTGGTATGGCTGACTTCGACGGTGCAACTGCCATGGCTGGTATGACCTCTGTCATTGGTCCTACCTGGAACTTTGACAACATTACCCCAGGCAAGCATGGGTCCGACGTCATGGGAGACGATGATGCCGAGATCGCTAGCGACGTTGCCCAGGGCGATGGCTCATCCATCAACAACGATGATGATGACGATGATGATGACAGCGATGCCCTGAATCAGGCAGAGTTTGGTGACATCATCCCCCCTGAACCTAGCACGAAGTACGTGGAGCCTACGGAACCAATTACTCCATTTCCTACCTATCAAGAGCCGCCTCCCGCCTCAACAAACCAAGTGCCGGCACAGCTTATGAGCAATTTTGCTGTTCAGGCTTGGGCCGAGAGGAATGCTGTTCATGAAGTCCCGCCCGCGGCGGCAGGTGCAGACGATGATCGGGCCAGTGATAAGGTCATGGAGATTCACGTCGCCAGTGAGGAGGAAATGAACACTACGTCGACTGCTACCGCTCCTGCTGTCGTGGCACCTGCCCCTCCATCTTCCCCTGCCCCTGTGGCATCTGCTACAGAGGACAAGAAGACTGATGCTTAGATATCTGTGTTTAGACGGTGACGGTTTGTTGGTGGTGGTGAATGGGATAGGTTTCCTTGTTTTTCTTACTATGAACGTACCGTTCCTTTCTGGTTTGGCACGTGACTACTACATCCACTACACATTACATTAGACAGTGTCTCCTTGCATTGCATTGCATACATTGTGTGGGTTTGACTTTTCTTCCCTTCCTTCACACACACTCTCTTTTTTTCTTCCTGGACCAAGCACATACGCACACAACACACAAGTGGTGAATGTTTTTCATACTTGGTGCGTGTTAGTGCTGGAAGGGACCGCATTTCATGAACATAAAACTAAAGAGGGGATACACTGGATGAAATGAAATGGTTTTTTTGGAGCCTCAAGAAAGAATAAGGTGGTGATTGATGATTGTGGGATGAATAAGATAATGATCATGATTATGATGATGCACTAACATAACATATCCAATCATCGACCTAGTATGGTTGCAATCTTGGGTGTTCTTTTTGAGGGCATGGAGTAGGAAGGATAAGGTGGACTGGAAAGTTTAGATGTAGGGGAAGGGGGGAGGGATGAAGAGAGGGCAGGCAGAGATGGTAAGGTTGGTTTTGTGGTGTTACTTGCCAAAGCTGCTTGCCTTCTGGGCAGAGGTGAATGGCCGTACTTTACCTACCCTAACGTGTATGGATTGAGCAATTTAATGATAAAAGGTCACCATCTTGCTTCTTTATTTCTTCTTGGTGATTGTTCTGAATGTGATTGATGGCGTTTATTCATGTGTCCCTCATCCAAACTGGCGGCATGATCCATTTCATTGAGAGCATGGTCACTTAAGCCTTGGAAATAACGGATCAAATAGAAGGTTGATATAATTAACAATTAGTTGCGTAATAGATGCAAAGGGGGTATGTCAGTATTTCAGCTGACTTTGTAAAGCATCACCTTGATATTGCACATGTCTTCAACTTACAATGGTTCACCCAGGCTGATGAATCACGCTGGGTTCATCATTTTGACCGGGAATTGTGTTAACAGTGGAATCAGAGTGATGGATCACCAGTCGATCATTGGTGTCAAGTGAAACGGTACATCCAAGCTGTGGGTTGGGGCAGGATATTTTGCTCTGTTCTACTCTATCCGTAGAACAGTATGATGCTTGACATTGCACAGTGAGACAACTCCGTTTTTACATGCATACTTGTCAGTTTTGTGATGTTCTGCTCATCAACACTGAGTGTTTACATTTAGGATGGACAAGATTTGGTGTTCTGAAGATGGATGTGGCAGGCTTTCTACGCGTAAAACAAAAGGCAAGTGATAGAAGGTCTACCGTTAATGTGCAGAATAGCTATCTGATACCTCGATTGCTCTGGCCTCACAGACCCTCAGCGAACTGTTTGGGTGTTTCTGTATGTCTCAGATCATTATTTTCTATCCTGCGAGTCATTCCGGAACAGCTGAGCTTTGCGCAGGCGTCTCGGGAATGATGCAGGGATAATAGGTCTTCAACAATCAGGTTTACGAGCTTTTTTAGGGACAACTCGATCGTACATGGGCCTAAAGGTCCGGACTCGGACACAACAAAACACAGCAGCACAATGAGAATTTGGCTTGCTGGCCGAAGAAGGTGCCCAGACATCAAGGGATATAGGAGAGGGCTATAATACCGTCGACTCGTCGAGGAGCAAAAAAAAAAAAAAAAA
>Ga0065720_1002964_pt1 | contig 31988 bp, 26 predicted proteins | sample Thericmetagenome_FD_59107 | JGI IMG/M metagenome (GOLD analysis project Ga0065720, IMG submission 59107) | Thermophilic microbial communities from the Joint Bioenergy Institute, California, USA of rice/straw/compost enrichment - eDNA_2 v2... | ecosystem: Engineered > Solid waste > Grass >... | reverse complement strand
GTGCTCGCCGAGCCTCGGCGGGGGGAACCGGACGGTCGCCGCCCCGTCGGTGAGCTTCACCGGCGAGCCGACCGTGCGCACCGGTTCCCCGTCCCGGTCGATCTCGACCACCATGCCGTTGGCGTCGGTCTGCGGATCGGCCAGTGCCTCGTCGAGGGTGCGGATCGGGGCGCACAACAGGTCCGCCTTCTCCAGCACCTCGATCCAGTGCTGGGTGGTGTTCCGCCGGAACACCGCACTCAGCTCAGCGTGCAGCTCGGACCGGTTCGCGCACTGGAGCGCGAACGTGGAGAACCGCTCCTGGCGGGTGAGGTCCTCGATGCCGAGCGCGGCGCAGATGTCGGCGATCGGGTCGTCGCGGAACGCCCCCACGAGCACGAGCGCCCCGTCGCTCGTCTCGAACACGCCGGTGTGCGGCATCGCCACCCAGTTCAGCTCCACACCGCGCATGAGCAGGTGCGTCGCCTCCTGCATCTGCATGGCGAGCATCGCGTCGTACAGCGACGCCTGCACGAGCTGGCCCCGTCCGGTCCGTTCGCGGGCGAGCAGCGCCAGCAGGATGCCCTGCATCAAGTGCATCCCGGCCGCGTAGTCGGCGACGGTGGTGGCGTACAGCTGCGGTGGCCTGCTCGGGTCCGCGCGCCGGTGCGTTGCGCCGGTGAGCGCTTGCGCGAGCATGTCCTGGCCACCCTTCGACCGGTACGGACCGGTGAGGCCGTAGCCGGTCCCCACCGCGAAGATCAGCCGGGGGTTGAGCTCGCTCAGCTCGTCGTAGCCGAGGCCGAGGCGCTCCATCACCCCGGGCCGGAAGTTGCTGACCACGACGTCCGCGTCGCGCACCAGCTCCCGGGCGATCACGCGGCCCGCCTGCGTGGACAGATCGAGCGCGATGCTGCGCTTGTTGCGGTTGAGGCTGCTGAACGCCGGGTTGTCCGAGCCGGCCGGGTCGTCCGGCAGGGTCACCCGGGACAGGTCGCCGGTCCCGGGCCGCTCGATCTTGATCACGTCGGCGCCGTAGTCGCCGAGCATCTGGGTCGCCGAGGGCCCCAGCATGATCTGGGTGAAGTCGATGACCCGGACCCCGGCGAGGGGCTGACTGGACACCACGGACGTCTCCTGTCTCGCGTCGACTGCTCGTTCTGCCGCCGTCACCTCGGGAACACCTCCCGGACATCGCGGCCCAGCGCCAGCGCGACCTGCAGCCGCAGCCGCGCCTTGAGCGCGGGTAGCCGTCCGGCGTGGACGGCGCCGAGACCGCGCAGGTGCGCCTCGCCACCGGGCCCGCCGTAGGTGTCGTGCAGGGTCGGACCGGCCGCGCACCGCGAGGCGACGACGACGGGGGTACCGCCGGCGACCACGGCCCCGATCGCCTCGGCGACCGACGGCGGCGTGTGGCCACCCCCGGTCCCCGCGACGACGATGCCGTCGGCTCGCTCCGCAGCGGCCTCGATCAGCGCGCCGTCGGCGCCGGCGTAGATCCACACCAGCTCCACCCGGGTGCCGCCGAGCGAGTCGGGCAGGCCGAGGTGGTCGGAGTCGGCGGGCGGGGCGTTCATCAGCACCCGCCCCTCGACGACGACGCCGGCCGGGCCGGTCTCGGGCGAGGCGAACGCGGCGGGTCGGCTGGTGTGCTGCTTGGTCACCCACCGCGCCAGGTGCAGCTCGTCGCCGAACGCGAGCAGCGGCCCGAAGGCAGCGAGGTCGCGGCGGGTCGCGGCCACCACGGCGGTGCGCAGGTTGGCCCCGCCGTCGTGGCCGGGATCGGCCGGCAGCCGCATCGCCCCGGTCATGACGACGGGGACGGGCACGTCGAGCATCAGCGCGAGGGCGTAGACCGTCTCCTCGATCGTGTCGGTCCCGTGGGTGATCACGACCCCGGAGCACCCGGCGGCCACCTCGGCACCCACCCGGAGCGCGATGTCGTGCATGTCCTGCGGGGTCATCGCACGGCCCGGGATGCGGCGGACGTCGCCGCTGCGGATCACCGCGATCTCGTCGAGGGCCCCGGCGCCCGTGACGATCTCGCCCGCCGAGAGCCCTGCTCCGTTGCGCCCGCGGGCGTCGGCGACGGCGGAGATGGTGCCGCCGGTGCCCAGGACGACGATCTCCGGCAGCATCGTCGGTGCGCTCACAGCTCCCCCTCGATCAGGTCGGCGCAGTCCTCGGCATCGCGCAGCGCGGTGAGCCGGGCGTACAGATCAGCGCGGCCGGGGACCAGCTCGGCGAACTTCGCCGCGAGATCGGCCTCCGTGGCGGGCCGCCCGGGAGCGCCCTTCGGCTCGGTCACCAGGGCGGTGCGTTCCCCGTCCGGGCCGACCACGGTGACGCGGGCGGCGTGCGTGCCGGGGTGACGAGCCTCGAGCTCGGGCTCGGCGGCCACGCGGACCCGGCCGGCCAGTGCGGCGACCTCCGGGTCGTGGTCGAACGACCGCACGCGCGCCGGGTCGCGGCACAGCGCAGCCGCCACCGCGTACGGCAGGGAGAACCGGCTGGACAGCGAGTTGGGCCGGGGCAGGCCGGCGAACTTGGCGTTGTTCGGGACGGTGGCGACCCGGACCTCGGTGATCGGACCCGGCCGGGCGAGGCTGCGCGCCGCCTCCACGGCGCAGTGCAGCGGTCCGGCCACGCTGACGTGCTTGGTGACGGCGCCGTGCACCGCGAGCCGGGCCGGGTCGACCGGCGCTGCGAGCCCGGCGAGGTCCCGCCGCTCACCGGCGACCTGGCCGAACGCTTGCTCCAGCGCGTCGGCGGCGCCGGTGAACCCCGCGTCGGCGAGGTCGACGGAGGTGATCGCGACGAGGTTCGCCAGCCCCACGACGGCGTTCCGCGCGGATGCGCCCTCGAAGCAGGCCGCCCAGGTCGACAGGATCGGCAGGGTCGAGGCCACCCTGGCCGCGGCCACCGGGTCCGTCCCGGAGAGCAGCGCGACCGCGACGGCACCACCGACGGCACCGAGGTGCCCGTGCGGGTGCGCGGGATGGCGGAGCCGGAAGGCCCGGAACAGCCGGGCGGCCACCTCGTACCCGGCGGCCACGGCGACGACCAGCTCGCGTCCTGCGCGGTGCGCGCGCTGGGCCGCGGCGAGGGCCGCGGGGATCACGTGAGCGCCCGCGTGACCGCCGCCGACGAGCCCGTCGTCCAGCTCCAGCGCGACGCACGCGCAGCCGTTGACGAACGCGGCGACGCCGGCCTCGCCCCAGCGATCGCCCGGGACCAGCATCCGGGCCTGCCGGGTGCTCGCCGCCTTGTCCGCGTAGCGGGGCAGCTCGCCGCGGCGCGCGCCGGCGACGGCGGCGCCGACGAGGTCCGCGACGAGCAGCTCGACCCGGCGCACGGTCGGCTCCGGCAGGTCCGGGAAGGTCAGCCCGGCCACCCGGTCGACGAGGTCGTCGAGCACGACCGTCATGCTGCGGCCCCCACGGGATCGGGCAGGGTGGCCGCGCTCGTGCGCACCAGCCGGCCGCGACCGGGCTGCACCGGCTCGCCGTCGCGCATCACGATCTCGCCGCGCAGGAGGGACGCCACCGCCGCGCCGCGCACCGTTCGCCCGTCGAACACGGAGACCTTGTGCTTGGTGTGCAGCGCCGCGGCGGTGATGCAGTGCTCGCGGTGCGGATCGACGAGGGTGAGGTCGGCGTCGAGTCCGGGCGCGATGCGCCCCTTGCGGTGGTCGATCGAGTACAGCCGGGCGGTGTCGCCGGCGAGGACCGCGGCGAGCCGCTCCGGCGTGATGCGGCCGCGGGCCATCCCGTCCAGCATCAGCGGGACCATCGTCTCGACGCCGTGCACGCCCGCCGGGCGCGCAGCGAGGGAGCCGCCCAGCTCCTCCGGCGCGTGCGGGGCGTGGTCGGAGCCGACCGAGCACACGGTGCCGTCGGCGATCGCCGCCCACAACGCCTCCTGGTCCTGCGCGCCCCGGATCGGCGGGAAGACCTTCATCCCCGCACCGTGCCGCGCGTAGTCCGCGGCGGTGAGCCAGAGGTAGTGCGGGCAGGCCTCCGCGCTGATCGGCACTCCGTCGGCGCGGGCGGCGCGCACGATCTCCAGCGCCCGCGCCGTCGAGATGTGCACGACGTGGAAGCGGCACCCGGTCACCCGGGAGAACTCGGCGGCCCGCGAGACCGCGGCGACCTCTGCGAGCGCGGGACGGCCGGCGAGCAGGTCCTCGTACGTGCGGACCTCGCGGCCGAGCGCGCGCTCGCCGCCGAGGACGACCTCCCGGTCCTCGCAGTGCGCCGCGAGCAGCCCGCCGTGCGCGCCGACCACCTCGAAGACGCGCAGCACGTCGCCCGCGTCGGGCGGGGCGACGACGTCACCGGGCGCAGCGTCGGCGGTGTTGTAGACGAGCTTCTTGGTGCGCTTGTCGAGCGCGTAGCCCCAGAACAGCTTGATCGCCACCGCGCCGGCGTCGAGGAGACCGGGCAGGTCGTCGAGGTTGGACGCGCCGAACGCCTGCCCCCACAGCCCGAAGTCGACGGACGCCACGCGCTCGTGCGCGGCCGCCCGCTCCTCGAACACGGTGCGGTCGCCGATCGGCGGGACCGCGTTGGGCATCTCCAGCAGGGTCGTGACCCCGCTGCACAACGCAGCCAGCGTGGAGTGGGCGAAGTCCTCCTTGGCGACCTGGCCCGGGTCGCGCGAGTGGACGTGCGGGTCGATGAACCCGGGGAAGACCAGCAGTCCGGACGCATCGACCCGCTCGTCGGCCGCGGCGGTGGCGCCGCTCTCCAGGATCGCGGCGATGCGGCCGTCGGCGCAGAGCAGGTCGGCGCGGACCTGACCGGCGTCGGTGACCAGCGTGCCGCCGGTGATGTGGATCCTCATCGATCGTCTCCGCTTCGGTCGGGTGCGGGCTGGGGAGCGTGCGGGGAGCGGCGGAACCTGGTCAGCCAGGAGCCCTGGGCGAGCGCGCCGGTCATGAGGGCGAGCAGGATGATCGCGCCGTAGATCGCGTTCACCCAGAACGACGGGATCTGCGAGACGAGCAGGATGTTCTGAACGAGCGCGAGCAGCAGCACACCGGTGGCGACCCCGACGATGCGCCCGCGGCCGCCCCGCAGGTCGATCCCGCCGATCACGGCGGCGGCGAACACCGTGAAGAGGATGTTGTTGCCCTGGCTCGCGGTCACCGACGCGATCCGCGCGGTCATCAGCAGCCCGGCCAGCGCGGCGAGCACGCCGCTGGCGACGAACAGCCAGAACGTGATCCGCTCGACCCGGATGCCGCTGGCCCGCGCCGCGTCGGGGTTGCCGCCGATCGCGTAGATCTGGCGCCCGGTCACCGTGTAGCGCATGAACAGGCCGGCGGCGACGAACACCGCGACCGCCACGACGACCTCGGCCGGGATCCCGAGCCAGCGAGCGCTGCCGAGGTAGGTGAACACCTCCGGCAGGTTCGACAGCGTCTCCCCGCCGCCGATGCCCAACGTCATCCCCTGCAGCAGGATCAGCATCGCCAGGGTCACGATGAACGCGTTGAGCTTCAGCCCCGCGACCAGGAACCCGTTGATCGCGCCGACCACCGCTCCGAGCACGAAGATCAGCAGCAGGCCCAGCACCGGGTCCAGCTCGACCCCTGAGCCCCCCGCCGCCGCGGGCATCACCAGCCACACCGACAGCACCGGGGCGAACGCGACGACCGACTGCGTCGACATGTCGAAGTGCCCGGCGATGATGATCAGCGCCGCGGCCACGGTCAGCACGCCGAGGACGGCAGACGCGGCCAGCACGTTCGTCATGATGTTGTCGACGGTGAGGAAGGCCCGGTTGAGCTGGCTGCCGACCAGCACCGCGATGACGATCGCGGGCAGCGCCGCCAGCTGCCCCAGCATCGACGGCTTGAGCACCCCGCGGACGCGGGTGAGCACCCGCGGCGGGGATTCCGTGGTGGGCGTCGCGATCACGCCGCCTCCCCCTGCATCGCGGCGACCAGGTCTGCCTCGGTCCACTCCTCGTCCAGCACCGCCACCACACTCCCGCGGATCATGATCAAGATGCGATCGCACAACGCGAAGTCGTCGGCGTCCTCGGAGAACACGAGGACGCCCGCGCCGCGGTCGAGGGCACTCGACAGCGACGCCAGGATCGAAGCCTTCGCCGACACGTCGACCCCGGCCGTCGGGTTGACCAGCACGAGCAGCCGCGGATCGGTGGCGAAGGCGCGCGCCATCACGCACTTCTGCTGGTTCCCACCGCTCAGCTCGGAGATCAGCTGACGCGGCGAGGAAGCGACGATGCGCCACTGCCGCGCCAGCTCGGCGTACGCGCGATCGAGATCGGCGCGCCGGGAGAGCCGCGGCAGGAACCCGAGCGGGCGCCGGCCGATGCGCGGCGCGAGCGCCATCGTGGAGTTCTCGCTCACGTCCAGCACCGACACCATCCCGTCGACGTGCCGGTCCTCGGGGACGTAGCCGATCCCCGCGCGCAGCGCCTCCGGGACGTCTCCCGGTTCGACCTCGCGGCCGTCGACGACGACCTCCCCGCTGCGCGGTTCCAGCCCGACGAGCGCCCGAGCGAGCGTCGCCTTCCCGCACCCCTCCAGGCCGGCGATGCCGATGCACTCCCCGGCACGCAGCTCGAGGTCGACCGGGCCGACCCGGTCGTCGACCCGCACGTCGCGCACGGACAGCACGACCGGTGCCTCGGACGCGCGCGGCGGCCGGGTCACGGCCGACGGCGGTTGTTCCCCCACGATCGCCTCGACCAGCTGCGCCATCGTGACGTCGCCGATCCCGGCGGTGAGGACGTGCCGCGCGTCGCGCAGCACCGTGACGGAGTCGCAGACGCGGAAGACGTCCTCCAGGTGGTGGGAGATGTAGAGCACCGTCGTGCCGCGCTCGCGGAGGCGCTCCAGGAGGGCGAAGAGCCGGGCGGTGTCGCTCTTGTCCAGCCCCGCGGTCGGCTCGTCGAGGATGAGGACCTCGGGGTCCGAGACGAGCGCCCGGCAGATCTCGACGATCTTCTTGTGCATCGGCTGTAGGCGCTCCACCGGCTCGTCGGCGAGATCACCGATCGTCCATTCGTCGAGCAGGCCCCGGGCCCGCTCCCGCAGCTCCCGCCAGTGGATCAGGCCCCCGCGCCGGCGCGGGTAGTGCTTGATCAGCACGTTCTCCGCGGCGGTGAACGCCGGGATGAGGCTGGAGCGCTGGTAGACGCAGCCGATGCGGTCGTCCTGCCCGTGCAGCGGTTCCCCGACGATCCGCAGCTCGCCGGTGTCGGGCCGGGCGATGCCGGTGATCAGCGAGACGAGGGTCGACTTGCCGGCGCCGTTGCGGCCGAGCAGGGCACGGGACTGCCCCTTCGCCACGGCGAACGACACGTCGTCGAGGGCGCGGGTGGGGCCGAACCACTTGCTGACGCGGTCGACCTCGATGGCCGGAGGGTCCGTCGGGCTCATCGGGTCAGCCCTTGGCCTGGTTGCCCCACAGGGTGGGGTCGTCGACGTTCGCCTTGGTGACCGGGGTGGCGACGAGGATGTCGGCGATGTTCTCCCCGTCCTGCACGATCGTCGAGTTGTGGTCCGTCGGGCCGAGGTCGAAGGTCTCGCCGTTCATGGCCCGCTCCAGGTACTCGGCGGAGAGCGTCGCGTAGTCCCCGAGCCGGGCGGCCATGACCGCGTCGACGTAGCCGGCGCGGACCTGCTCCAGACCGAACGGGGAGCCGTCGATGCTGACGATCGGGACGTGCCCCTCCTGTCCGGCGGGCACCAGTCGGCCGAGCCGGCTGAGCACCTCGATCACGCCCGGCAGCATCGCCGAGTCGCTGGCCAGGAAGATCCCGTTGACGTCGGGATCGGTGCTCAGCACGGTCTGCGTGGCCGTGGTGGCCTTCTCCTGCGCCCACTGCGTCGGCCGCGAGACCACGGTGATGTCCGGGTACTCCTCGGCCATGCAGTCGTTGAAGCCCTTGCTGCGCTGCACCCCGATCGCGCCGGCGAGGTCACCCTGCAGCTCGAGGACCTTGCCCTTGCCGCCCATCGCCTCGCCGAGCGCCTCGCAGCCCTGCCGGCCCTCCAGCACCGAGTCGCCGCGCACGGTGATCGCCACCTTGCCGGCGGTGGGCCCCTGGTCGACGGCGACGACCGGTACCCCGGCCGCCTCGGCGCGGTCGAGCGCCGGCTTGATCGCCTTGCTGTCGAGCACCACGATGAAGATCCCGTCCACGCCCTGGCCGAGCAGCGTCGTGACGTCGGTGATCTGCTTCGCGGGGTCGTTGTTGGCGTCGGTGAGCGGCAGCATCTCGAAGTTCCGCGCCGCCGCGGCCTCGTTCAGGAGGCGGACGAACGTGACGCGGTACTGGTCGCTGATCGACGTCGACGAGTAGGCCACGCGCTTGCGGCCGTCGTCCGCGCCGCCCGCGTCGGCGGGTCCGCCGCACCCGGCGGCGGTGCCGAGCATCGCGGCCGCTGCTGCGACCGCCAGTAGGGCCCTGACCGACCTGCTCATGCCGTTCCCCTTCGCCCACGGTGACCGATTGTTCTTCTTGTACTTGTCATTGTTGCGCGCTGTGTGATTTCTACGTGATTGATCCGGTACAGTCAACCCACACAAGCGGTACATATCCACGCACGAATTGCTGCACACGAGTCAGTGCAGAACAATGACCAGAACAATTCGCCCGGCGGAGCGCACGAGACGAGCGCGGCCCCGCGAACGGGACCGCGCTCGTCAGGTGCGACTACGGTGCGGACCGGCTCAGGCCGCGACGGCGACCGCCCCCATCGGCTTCCACCGCAGGACGATCCGCTCGACCACCCCGACCGCACCGAAGAACAGCAGCGCGTAGCCGCCCGCCACGAGCATCGAGGCGTACAGCAGCGGCGCATCGAAGTTGAACGAGGCCTGCACGATCAGGGCACCGATGCCGTCGGCCGACCCGATCCACTCCGCGACGATCGCGCCGATCACCGCGTTCGTGGTCGCGATCCGCAGCGCGGCGAACAGGTAGGGCAGCGACTTGTACAGCCTCAGCTTGAGGAACACCTCGCGCCGCGACGCCGACATGATGCGGAACAGCTCGACCTCGTTCGCCGTGACCGACTCGAACCCCTTCAGCATGTTGACCAGCGTCGGGAAGAAGCAGATCAGTGCCGCGATCAGCACCTTCGGGGTGAGCCCCGAGCCGAAGATCATGACCAGCAGCGGGGAGATCGCCACCGTCGGGATCGTCTTGGACATCACCGCGAGCGGGTACACGGAGCGTTCCAGGCGTTTGCTGTGGACGAACCCGATCGCCAGCAGGATCGCCGACCCGTTGCCGATGGCGAAGCCCAGCAGGCTCGCCTGCGCGGTCGGCACCAGGTTGCGCAGCAGGACCCCCGACTCCTCGGCCAGGCACTCGGCGATCACCGACGGCCGCGGTGCGACGTACTCCGGTATCCCGAACCGGACGCTCGCGAACTCCCACAGCCCGAGCAGGAGCGCGACGACGATCAGCGGGTCGAGCCACTTCCGCATCCCGGTCCGCTTCCGCTTCGGCCGGGTGCGCTCCGGTGGACGCTCGGTCGTCATGGCCACCTCGATCACCCCAGCATCGCGCGCAGCTCGGCCGCGACGGCCACGAACTCGGGCGAGTCGCGGATCGCGGGATCACGTGGGTAGCCGAGTGGGATGTCCCGCAGCGCCCGGACCCCGCCGGGGCCGGCGTGCAGGACGAGCACCTGTTCGGAGAGGTAGACAGCCTCCGGGACACTGTGCGTCACGAAGACGACGGACGTCCCGGTGTCCTGCCAGATGCGCAGCAGCTCCTGGTTGAGCCGCTCCCGAGTGATCTCGTCGAGCGCCCCGAACGGCTCGTCCATGAGCAGCAGCCGCGGGCCCGTGACCAGCGCGCGGGCGATCGCGACCCGCTGGCGCATGCCACCGGACAGCTCGTGCGGGAACGCGTTCTCCCGACCGGCGAGGCCGACGAGCTCGAGCAGCTCCGCGGGTGTGCGCCCGCCCCTCGGTGCCCCGCGGATCTCCAGCGGCAGCGCGACGTTCTGCAGGGCGGTGCGCCACGGCAGCAGGCTCGCATCCTGGAAGACGAAGCCGATGGCGCGGGCGGTGCGGGCCGCGCCCGGCGACGAGCCCAGCACCGAGACCGTGCCCGCGGTCGGCTGCACGAGATCGGCGATGACGCGCAGCAGCGTCGACTTACCGCACCCCGATGGCCCGAGGATCGACAGGAAGCCGCCGTCGCGCAGGGTGAGGTCGACGTCGCGGAAGGCGCAGACGGTGCCGCGGTCGGACTCGAACTCCACCGTGACTCCGGAGAGCGACAGGGCCGGGCGCGTCCCGGGGTCGGTGGCCACCTCGCTGTGCTCCAGCTGGGTCACCGCACGTCCCGGGTGGCCTCGAGGACGGAGTTGTCGCGCACCTGGTCGATGGACGGCGGGTCGTCGTTGCCGAACGCGCCGACCTTCGCGAGCAGGTCGAGCTGGCGCTGCCACACCTCGTCGCTCATCACGCCCCAGCCGCCCTTCTCCGTGGCGCCGGTGAAGACGTACGGCATGAGCGCGGCGAGCCCCTCGGCCTCGTCCTCGCGCTTCAGGTTCGGGTAGGCGGTGACGAGGATGTCCACCGCCTCCTCCGGGTGCTCGTGGGCGTACTTCCAGCCCCGGGCGAGCCCGCGCACGAACTTGGCCAGCAGCTCCGGCTTCTCCTCGATCGTCTTCTCGGTGGCGTAGTACGGCAGCGGGTAGAGCTGCACACCGTTCTCCCAGAGCGGGATGAAGCCGTAGCCCTCGGGCAGCTGACGCAGCCAGCCGGCGTTGCTGCGCCATGCTCCGAACGCGTCGACCTGTCCCGTGAGCAGCGGTGTGATCTCGGTGCCGGTCGGCACGATCTCCACCTCCTCACGCGGGATGCCGTTCGCCTCGAGCAGCGCGTTGATCAGCACGAACCCGGTCGAGGTCGAGCCGATCTTCCGGCCGCGCAGGTCCTGCGGGCTGTCGAGCCGGTTGTCCGGCATCGACACGTAGCCGTAGGGATGCTGTTGGCCACCGACCGCGATCGCGCGGACCGGGATCCCCTGGGAGGCGGCGAGGAGCAGGGACGGACTGGACGAGACCTGCCCGACGTCGGCGCGCCCGGAGGCGACGAGCGCCACGCCGTCGATGTTGGGCCCACCGAGGTTGATGGTGACGTCGAGGCCCTCCTCCCGGAAGAACCCCTTCTCCTTGGCGACGATCTCCCCGATCGACTGGGTGCTCGCGATCCAGCCGAGCTGGTGGGTGAGCGGGATCAGCTCGTCCTCCCCCGTCGCACCGGCCGGCTCCGTCGGCCCGGCGCACGCCGCAACCAGCGACATCGCAAGACCGAGCGCGACGAGCACCGCACGCGTGAGGCGTCGGGGCTTGCGCAGGTTCATCGGCAACTCCGTCGTTCGAGGACCACGGCTCCGCCGGGTCACGCGTCACGGGGTGAGATATCAATCCAGCAATTGTTATTCTTGATTGTCATTGCTGGACGCCTCTTTATACGCGTAGGTCGTACCGGCGTCAACAAGGTCTGCAGCAGTGGCGAAGCCCGCGCACGCACCCGACCCGCCACCTCGGCCGGGCTACCGGGTCCGATCGGACGGCGTCCTACTACGGGGTCAGCCGCGACACCGAGCGCGCGTCGGCACCGGTGGCGGCCCGGATGATCGCGCGGGCGGCCGCGGAGATCTCGTCAGCCGTCGCCGAGCCCGAGTTGAGCCGGAGGAACCGCCCCGCGCCGGGGCGGATGAAGAACGGCTCCCCGGGAGCGACCAGGAACCCCTCCTGCGCCACCAGCTCGGCGACGATGCTCGCGTCGCTGCCCGGCGGCAGACTGATCCAGGTGTAGAGCCCGTCGTGGGCGTGCTGCACGGAGCCGCCGGCGGCGCGCAGGCCCTCGGCGAGCAGCTCCTCCGCGACGTCGCGTCGCTCGGCGAACACCTTCTTCGCCCGCTCCAGCAGATCGGCGGTCTCACCGGCGGCCAACACCCTGGCGAGCACCCGCTGGGTCGTGCGCGAGGTCCAGCCGGTGGTGAGGTACTGGACCTGGGCGAGCGAGGAGTGCAGCGTCGAACGCACCACGGCCGCAGCGAGGCGCAGGTCGGGCGCGATCGCCTTGGCGAAGCCGCGGACGTGCACGACCCGGTGCGCCACCCGCTGGTCGGCCAGCAGCGAGCCCGGCGTGCTCGCAGCGGCATCCGCGAAGTAGTCGTCCTCGACCACCAGCACGTCCGGGTGACTGGCGACGATGTCGGCGATCTCGGCCAGCCGCTCCGCCGACCACGTGGTGCCCGTGGGGTTCGCCGCCCGCGGGGTGAGCACCACCAACCCGGCGCCCGCGTCGAGCGCCGCCCGCAGGTGATCGGGCAGCACGCCGTGCTCGTCGATGGCCATGCCGATCAACCCGCAGCCGAACCGTTCGAGCACGTCCATCCCGGCCTGGTAGCCGGGCTCCTCGACGGCCACGGTGAGCGGCCAGTCGTTCGGCCGGTCCCGGCGCAGCAGCTCGGTGACGATCGAGAGGAACTGGATGGTCGAGCTGCCGACGAGCAGATCCCCCTCCTCCACCGGGATCCCGTCGGTCTCGAACCGGGGCAGCAGCTGCGCGACCAGCTCCGGCTCCGGAGCGGGGCTGACCGGGTACTGCACGTCGTCGACCGTGAGCTCGCGGGCCACCGAGGTCCACGCCTTCTTGAGCGGGCCGAGCGGCAGGTACGCCGAGTTCGAACTGCCGCGCATCAGGTCGACCGCCCGCGGATACGCCCTGGTCAGCCGGTCCTCGGCGTTGGCGAGCGCGCGCCGGCGCCAGGTGGCCGGGGCTCCGGACGCGGCGAGGGTGATCGGCGCGTCGGACCGCGCGGCGGGCTCGGCGCCGCGGACGAACGTGCCGCGCCCGACCTCGCCCTGCACCACGCCGTCCTCCCGCAGAGCGCTGTACGCGCTGACGACGGTGGTGATGCTGACCCCGAGTCGGGAGGCGAGCTCACGCACCGTGGGGAGCCGGTCACCAGGGCGGAGCAGACCGCTGCGCACCGCCTCCTGAACGAAGCTCGCCAGCTTCTGATAACGCGCGCGACCCCCGTCACCCGCTGCGAGAGCCCGTTCCGCGTCCGCCCAGAGGTCGTAAGTCACTCACATATTGTACTCATTCCAACCAGAACATAAGAGGGTATGTTCTGTTCCGGGCGTGCCGGAGCTCTCGCCGACCTCCAGCACCAGCAACGCCAGGTGCACGTCGAACCGCGTCTGCACCTCCCCCAGGTCCCGCCGCAGGATCTCCGCCACCCGCTTCAACCGGTACGCCACGGTGTTGACGTGCATGACCAGCGCCTCGGCCGTTCGCGCCACCGAACAGCCGCTGGCGAGCCACGCCCGCAGCGTGGTCACCAGGTCACGGTCCCGCTCGGTGCGCGGGTCGGCGAGCGGGCCGAGGACCTGGCGGGCGAAGCGGCGCAGGTCCTCCGGTGGCCCACCCTGGGCGAGCAGCAGGGCCGCCGTGCCGAGCGCACGCGCGTCGACGAGGCCGGGACCGCTCCCCGCCCGCAGCCGAGCCACGCCCGCAGCGATGCGGTAGGCAGGCAGGTAGCCGTCGAGGGTGTCGACGGTCCGGCCGACGACGGTGACCGGCTCGTCCGGGCCGCGGCGGGCGTGCAGCCGGCCGAGGGCGGCGACGGGGTCGGCCGCGGCGGGCAGCAGGACGACGACGGCGCCGTCGTGCACGCCGACCAGGGCCGGGGCAGGCAGGACGTCGCGGCACCGCGCGGTGAGGGCGCCGGGTCCGCGGCCGTCGGCGGGGACGACGAGGCAGAGGGTGTGCGGTTCGCGCAGGTCGAGGCCGAACGCGGCGGCCCGGTCGAGCAGCGCGGCGGGCTGGGCGACGCCCGCGGGGCGCAGGAGGTCGGCGAGCAGGTCGCCGGAGAGCCGTTCCTGCACCTCGACGAGGTGCTTGCGCTGCAGCAGCTCCACGCCGACGACCAGCACGAACCGCTCGATGGCGCGACGCTCGATCGGTGAGAGCGGCTCGGCGAGCCCGGTGACCCACAGCCGGCCGACCTGCTGACCGCCGAGCACGACCGGGGCGGTCCAGGCCTCGTCGGGGCCTTCGACGCGGACGATCTGCAGGCCGGCGCCGCCCTCGGTGACCTGCCACGGCGCCGGGGGCGGCGGGACGTAGGCGCCGTGCGCGGCGTGGGCGAGCCGACGGCCGCCCTCGCCCTCGACGGTGATCGACGAGCGCAGGATCTCCGCGAGCGCCCGGCAGATCCCGTCCAGCCCGGCGTCGTCGAGGACCAGCTGCATGAGGCGGCGGTGCTGGTTCTCCGCCCACTCCAGCTGCTGGCGTGCCCGCGTCATCTCCGCGTTGACCGCCGACAGCTCGCGGATGACCTCCTGCTGGGCCCGGCGCAGATCGGCGGTCTGCAGGGCGGCCGAGGTCTGTTCGGCGAGCAGTTCGGCCAGCTCGATCTCCAGCGCGCTGAAGGTGTGCGGTTCCTGGCGGTAGCCGACGAGCAGCCCGCGCACGGTGTCGCCCTGCTTGAGCGGCGTGGCGAGCAGGCTGCGGTAGCCCTGCTTGGGAGCCAGGTCGCGCAGCCGGCCGAACACCGTCGCCGCGCGCGTGTCGGGGACGGCGATCGTGCGCTGCTCGCGGAACGCGCGGGCGGCCGGGGTGTCGCGCTCCGGGCCGTCCGGGTGGATCTGCAGTGCGCCTTCGTCGTTGACGAGGTCGACGTACTCCGAGGTGAGTCCGGCGAACCCGACGACGCGCAGGGCCTGCTTCTCCTCGTCGGCGAGCATCACGGCGCAGTAGTCGAAGCCGATGAGCGCGCACGCCCGCTTCGCCACCATCGTCAGCACCGCCGCCGGGGAGTGCGCCGCGTTCACCGCGCGGGCCACGGCGCTGACGGCCGACATCCACGAGCGCAGCGTCTGCGCCTCCGGGACGACCCCGCGACCCGGCGACGACCGGCGCCGGTCGGGCGGCGGGGCGTGCGTGCCGCGGGCGAGCAGCCGCGGCACGAGCACGACCCGCCGGGCCGGGGCGTCCGGCGAGCGCAGCCGGGCGGCCAGCGCCTCCGCGACCGTGGTCGCCATCGCCGCGAGGTCGACGTGGACGGTCGTGAGGTCGTCGCGCCCCCATCCGGTGCGGGACGTGCCGTCGAAGCCGACCACCGTGAGGTCCTCCGGCACGCGCAGCCCCAGCGCCGTTGCGGCGTCGAGCACGCCACCGGCGATGACGTCGTTCCCGCAGAACACGGCGGTGGGCAGCGCGGACCCGTCCCCCAGCAGCGCCTCCAGTCCGCGGCGGCCGGTTTCCGCGGTGAACGGGCCGCGCACGAGCGCCACGTCCTGCGGCGGCACCCCGAGCGCGGCCAGCCGGTCGACGAAGCCGATCCACCGCTCGTGCCCGGTGCTGGCCGACTCCGGACCCATGATGGCCGCGATCCGCCGGTGTCCCAGCTCGACCAGCAGCTCGGCGACGGTGGCCGCGCCGAACCGGTTGTCGGCGACGCAGGTGTCGACGGCGCACTCGTCGACCGCGCGGTCCGCGAGCGCGACGGGCACACCGCGGGCGGCGAGCTCCGCCGGCAGCGTGCTCCCCCGCTCGCAGGTGGTCAGGACGACGCCGGCGAACGCGCCGTCGACCAGGGTGGACAGGTCCGGCGGCCGGTCAGGGAGGTCGACGAGCAGCACCGTCCGCAGGCCGAGCCGGTCGAGCGCCTCCTGCAACGGCCCCACCAACGCCGGGTAGAACGGGTTGTCCAGCGGGGCCGACACCACCGCAACGGCCCCGGTGGACCGCGGCCGACCGGCGACGTAGCCGAGCTTGCGCGCGGCGGCGCGCACGCGCGCTCGGGTCTGCGGCGATACCCCGCGCTCGTCGCGCAGGGCCCGGGAGACCGTGGCCTGCGACACCCCGGCCGCGCGGGCCACGTCCAGGCTCGTGATCATCCTTGATCGCCTCCGCGAGCACACGTGGGAGCTCCGGCTCACCGAGAATACGTATTCACCTCCGGGGCCATCAGGCCCGAACGGGCGCAGCGAACGCGGCGGCCGTCGGTGGTGACCACGAAGAACTCCCCCGAGTCTCGTGGCTGTGGACATGGCCTCCGTCACAGCCGCTCGGGAACATGGCGGACATGAAACCTGCCGCCTTCGACTACGCGGCGCCCACTCGGCTCGCTGACGCCATCGACCTGCTGGTCGCGCACGCCGACGCCGAACCGCGGGTCCTCGCGGGCGGGCAGAGCCTGGTGCCGCTGATGAACTTCCGGCTCGCGCAGCCCGGGTTCCTGGTCGATCTCCAGCACGTCGACGGGCTCTCGGACATCCGCCTCACCGACGACGAGCTGGTGATCGGCGCGATGGTGCGGCAGAGCACCGCCGAGGAGTCCGCCGACGCCGCGGCCGGCGCACCGCTGCTCGTCGAGGCGCTGGGCCACGTCGCGCACCCGCCGATCCGCAACAGCGGCACGATCGGCGGGAGCATCGCCCACGCAGACCCGTCGGCGGAGCTGCCCGCCGTCGCCCTCGCCCTCGACGCGACGATGACGGCCGCCGGCCCGGGTGGGGAACGCCGGATCCCCGCGGCCGAGTTCTTCCGCGGCCCGTTCGAGACCGCGCTCGGTCCCGACGAGATCCTCACCGAGGTGCGCCTCCCGCGTCGTCCCGGCGGGCACGCGTTCGTCGAGCACGCCCGCACGCACGGTGGGTTCGCGGTGGTCGCGGTCGCCGTCGACCTGGCGGTGGACGACGCCGGGACCGTCACGCGCGCGGCGATCGCGCTCAGCGGGGTCGGGCCCACCCCGATCCGCGCCACCGCCACCGAGCAGGCGCTCGTCGGTACGGTGCCGGACGCCGAGAGCATCCGCTCGGCGGTGGCGGCGACGGTGGCCGTGCTGTCCCCCGCGGGTGATGTGCACGGCAGCAGCGAGACCAAGGTCGACATGGCCCGCAGCTACCTGCGGCGCGGCATCGAGCTGGCGCTGGACCGCGCCGCGAGCAGGAGGTGACATGAGCACCCGCGAGATCACGCTGACCGTCAACGGGCGCAGGACCACCCTCTCCGTCGAGCCCCGCAAGCTGCTGGTCGACGTCCTGCGTGAGGACCTCGGCCTCGTCGGCACGCACATCGGCTGCGAACACGGCGTGTGCGGCACCTGCACCGTGCTGCGCGACGGGCGCAGCATCCGCTCCTGCACCACGTTCGCCGTGCAGGCCGACGGCGCCGACATCCGCACCGTCGAGGGCCTCGCGCAGGGTCCCGAGCTCCACCCGTTGCAGGAGGCGTTCTGGGAGAAGCAGGGCCTGCAGTGCGGCTACTGCACCCCGGGGATGCTGATGCGCTGCGTGGAGATCCTGGAACGCGACCCGGACCCGACGCCGCAGAGCGTGCGCGAGCAGATCGCCAGCAACCTCTGCCGCTGCACCGGCTACGCCACGATCACCGAGGCCGTCTGCGCGGCCGCCGAGGTGATGCGCTCCGGTGCACGCGCCGGGACGGAGGTGGCGTCGTGACCACCGTCGATCGGCCCACCCCACCCGTCCGCACGCACAAGGCCGAGCGCACGTGGGTCGGCAAGTCGATCCGGCGCGTGGAGGACCCGCGGTTCCTGCGCGGGCGCGGCGGCTACGTCGCCGACCTGGTGCTGCCCGGCATGCTGCACGCCGCCGTGCTGCGCAGCCCGCACCCGCACGCCCGGATCGTCTCGATCGACACCTCCCGCGCCGAGGCCGCGCCCGGCGTCCACGCGGTCGTCACCGGGGCGCAGGCGGCGGAGCTGACCGATCCGCTGCCCGACTTCGGGCCGAACCCGGCCGCCCACACCTGGCGCTGCCTGGCCGTCGACAAGGTCCGCTACGTCGGCGAGGGCGTCGCGGTCGTGGTCGCGGACGACCGGTACCTCGCCGAGGACGCGCTCGAGCTCATCGACGTCGAGTACGAGCCCCTGCCTCCGGTCGTCGACCCGCTCGCCGCGCTGGCCGACGACGCCCCGCTCGTCCACGAGCCGCTGGGCTCGAACTGCGCCTACGACCGCACGTTCGAGTTCGGCGACGTCGCCGGCGACTTCGAGCGCGCTGACGTGGTGGTGACCGACCAGCTGCGCTGGCACCGCTCGGGCGGGCAACCGCTGGAGACCGTCGGTGCGGTCGCCGAGCACGATCCCGCCACCGGCGGTTTCCGCGTGCACACCAACTCGCTGAGCTTCACCAGCTACCTGTTCATGGTGGCCACGGCGCTGAAGATCCCGGCGAACCGGCTGGACATCGTGCCGATGCCGGCGGGCGGCAGCTTCGGCTCCAAGCTGTTCGTCACGAAGCCGCTGGTGATCGCGGCGATGTGCGCGCGGTTGACCGGGCGGCCCGTCCGGTACCTCGAGGACCGCGTGGACAACATGGCCAACTGCGACCACCACGGGTCCGACCGGCACTACGACGTCCGCATGGCGCTCACCCGCGACGGGAAGATCACCGCGATCGACATCGACACCGTCGACGACTACGGCGCCTACATCCAGTTCGGCGTCGGTCACCACGGCAACGCGCTGGCCCAGGTCGTCGGCCCGTACACGATCGGCAGCGTGCGCTACCGCGTCCGCGCGGTGCTGACCAACAAGAACCAGCAAGGCGCCTACCGCGGCTTCGGCTCCGAGGTCAACAACTGGATGCTGGAGCAGATGGTCGACAAGGCCGCCCGGGAGCTGGGGATGGACCCGGTGGAGATCCGCCGGCGCAACTTCATCCGCTCGTTCCCGCACTTCATCCCGACCGGCAACGTCTACGACTCCGGTGACTACGACGCCGTGCTCGACAAGACCCTCGAGCTGGGCCGCTACGAGCACTGGCGCGAGGTGCAGGAGCAGGCGCGCGCCGAGGGCCGCTACATCGGGATCGGCCTGATCACCGCGCAGGAGCGGTCGGTGTTCTCCGCGACCGAGTTCTGGTTCTGGTTCGACGAGCCCGGCGCGCCCGTCACGTCGATGCCGGAGAGCGTGACGCTCAAGGTCGACGCGACCGGTGCGATCACCGCGACGCTGTACTCGTGCGCGTTCTGGGGCAACTCGCCGGAGACGATGGTCGCGCAGCTCGTGGCCGAGGAGTTCGACTGCGATCCGCACGACGTGTCGGTCGTCTACCAGAGCAGCAAGAACGGCCTGCCGGCGACCGGCCCCGGCGGTTCGCGCACGACCGTCATGCTCGCCGGCGCCGTCGAGGGCGCGAGCGCCAAGATCAAGGAGAAGGCCCGCCGGGCGGCCGCGCACCTGCTGGAGGCCGACCCCGACGACCTGGAGTGGCGCGACGGAGGGTTCGAGGTCCGCGGTGTGCCGGAGAAGCGCAAGACGCTCTCCGAGATCGCGATCATGCTGCACCTGTTCAAGCACAGCTTCGACGAGGACGTCGAGTCGGGGCTGGAGGAGAGCAAGGTCTTCGACCACCCGTACACGACGATGCCCAGCGCGGACCGCAAGGACCTGGGCGTCTTCTACCCGTTCATGGGCCACGCCTGCCACCTGCCCGTCGTGGAGGTGGACGTCGAGACCGGCGTGGTGACGTTCCTGGACTACGCGGCCGTGCACGACTGCGGCACGCTGGTGAACCCGCGCTCGCTCGCCGGGCACATCCAGGGCGGCACCGCGCAGGGCATCGGCACGGCCCTGTACGAGGAGTTCGTGTACGGGCCGGACGGGCAGCTGCAGACCACGAGCTACCTCGACTACCCGATCCCGACCTCGCTGGAGGTGCCGGAGCTGAAGATCGGGCACGTCGAGACCCCGTCGCCGTGGACCCCGCACGGCATCAAGGGCGGCGGTGAGGGCGGACGCATGATGGCGCCGGCGGCGATCAACGCCGCAGTCAACGACGCGCTCGCCCCGCTCGGGGTCCGCATCACGGAGCTGCCGCTGACGCCCGACCGGATCCGGGCGGCGCTGCGGGCCGCCGGCCACGGCTCATGACGGACCACGTCGCGGTCGTCACCGGCGCGAACCGCGGCATCGGAGCCGCGATCGCGCTCGCGTTCGCGAGGGAGGGCTACCGCGTCGCGGCGACCGCACGGGACGTCACGACGCTCGACGGGACCGTCGGTGCCGCCACCGGTGCCGCCGGTTCCGTCGAGCCCATCGCCTGCGACGTGCGCGACGAGGAGTCGGTCACCGCGCTCGCCGCCGCGGCGCAGGCGCTGGGGCAGGTGCACGTCGTCGTGGCCAACGCGGGCATCGCCGGCCCGACCGCCCCGCTGCACCAGGTGTCGCTCGCGCAGTGGCGGGAGACGATCGCCACCGATCTCGACGGGGTGTTCCTGACCTTCCGCGCGTTCGTCCCCGGGATGATCGAGCGGGGCTCGGGCTCGCTGATCGCGATCTCGTCGATGACCGGGAAGCGGCCGCTGCACGGCCGCACGCCGTACGCGGCGGCGAAGATGGGCGTGATCGGGCTGGTGCGGACGCTGGCGGTCGAGCTCGGCCCGCACGGCATCCGCGTCAACGCGGTCTGCCCCGGCGCGGTCGCCGGGCCGCGCATCGACGACGTCATCGCCCGCCAGGCCGAGGCGCGCGGGATCAGCGTCGACGAGGCCCGCCGCGCGTTCACCGATCCCTCCCCCCTGAACCGGCTCGTCGAGGCCGACGAGGTGGCTGCCGCCTGCGTCTACCTCGCCTCCCCCGCCGCCTCCGCAATCACCGGCGAGGACCTCAACGTCTCGGCCGGTGTCGTCATGCACTAACGCACCAGGAGCTGCGATGCCGATCGTCGACCTCTCCCAGGACATCTACGAGGGCATGAAGGTCTACCCCGGCCACCTCAAGACCGTGCAGTTCGAGCACGCCACGCACGAGGAGACCGCACCGCGGTTCGACAGCGGTTTCTCGTTCCAGACGACCGGGTTCCTGATGAACGACAACGGGCCGACCCACGTCGACTCGTTCTCCCACCTCGACCCGGACCCATCGGCCCAGACGATCGACAAGATGTCGCTCGACCTGTTCTGGGGGCCCGCCATCTGCCTGGACGTCACCGGGATCCCGGCGCGCACCGACATCACCGCGGAGGACCTCGACAACGCGCTGGCGAAGTCGGGTCAGCAGCTGCGGGCCGGCGACATCGTGCTGTTCCACACCGCCACGTGGAACCGGTACGCGGGCGATCCCCGCTACCTGACCGAGTTCCCCGGGCTCGGCGAGTCGGCCAGCGAGTGGATCGTGCAGCACGGGGTGAAGACGTTCGGCGTGGACAGCCCCACCCCGGACAACCCGGCGAGCACCAGCTACCCGTGCCACATGATGTGCCGGCGCGAGCACATCACCCACTACGAGAACCTCGCCAACCTCGACAAGGTCGTGAACACCCGGTTCGTGTTCATCGGGTTCCCGCTCAAGCTGCGGGGCGCGCACGGGGGACCGACGCGGGCGGTGGCGCTGGTGGGTGAGGACGCGGCCGGGTTGCTCCAGGCGCCGTAGACCGCGCACGGAGCTGGGAGCGCGGCGGATGCGTCAGCTCAGCCGCGAACCCAGCTCCTGCGCGGCCGCGACGACCGCCCGGCCGATGGCCTCGATCTGCGGAACCACGCGTTCCGCGGGGCCGGACACCGCCAGTGCGCACTGCGCGACGCCGTAGCGGTCGCGGACGGCCGCGGCGACCGCGCACAGCCCGGGCTCGCTCTCCTCGATGTTGGTGGCGTAGCCGGTCTCGCGCACCTTCTCCAGCTCCGCCTCCAGCGCGCGGCGGCTGTGCACCGCACGGGCGGTGCCGCCGCGCAGCCGCGCGGTCGGGAAGCGCCGGCGCAGCTCCTCCTGGTCGAACTCGGCGAGCAGCGCCTTGCCGGCCGCCGACGCGTGCGCCGGCCCCCGGTGCCCGGTGCGCAGGGCGGCGCGGATGACCTGCGGGCCTTCCACACCCTCGATGAACACGGTCTCGGTGCCCTTGAGCACCAGCAGGTGAGCGGTCTCGGCGGTGTCGGAGACCAGCTTCTCCAGCACCGGCCGAGCCTCGGCGCGCAGGTCGGACGCACCGATCACCGCCAGGCCCAGCTTCGCCAGGTTCGAGCCGGGCCCGTAGGCCTTCGTGGCGGGGTCCTGCCGCAGCAGGTCCCTGGCCTGCAGGGTCGTCAGCATCCGGTGCGCTGTCGAGCGCGCCACGCCCAGCTCGCTCGCGACGTCGGAGACCCGCAGAGCAGGGGTGTCGAGCAGCATGAGCAGGATCCGGGCGGCGTTGTCGATCGACTCCACCGGGTAGGCCGCCGGTACCGCCACGCCGCGCACCTCCGCCGAGGACCGATGCCACGGTTCTGCTGTCCGAACCGCGTGTTGCCAGACAGACTACCGGCGGCAGGGGCTACGCCTCGACGGGCCGCGCTGCGACCCGGCCGACGAACTCGCGGACCTCGGTCGCGACCAGCTCGGGATGCTCGTAGGGAGCGAGGTGCCCGGCCTCGGCGAGCAGGACCAGCCTTCCGCCGGGCATCGCGAGCACGTCGCCGATCAGCGCGTCCCGCGGGGCGACGGTGTCCCGCCCGCCCAGGACGTAGCAGACCGGCACCGTCATGCCGGGCAGCTCGTCGAGCATGCTGGTGAACACGCCCGCGCCGTACCAGCGGCGCCAGAACGCCTCGCTGACCGCGCCGGTCATGGTCTGCTGCACATCGGTCGTGCGGGCCGGATCGAGCGAGATGAACTCGACGACGTGCCGCACCGCATCGGGATCGGCCCAGGAATCGTGCAGCTGCGCCATGAACGGGTCTCCCGGCTCGGTGCCACCCGCGTTCCACGGCATGAACGCCATGACGGACTCGACCCGTTCGGGGACGTCGAGCCCGAGGCGGACGCTGACGCTGCCGCCGAACGACAGCCCGACGGCGACGAACCGGTCGAGGCCGAGCTCGGTGACGGCGTCGATCACGGGCCGGGTGATCGCGGCGAGGCTCGACCCGTCGGCGGGGGCGTCGATCGAACCGGCGTGCCCGGGCAGGTCCATGGCGATGCACCGGTAGCCGTCGAGGAGCGGGATCACCCCGTCCCAGCACCGGGTCGAGCAGCCGAGGCCGGGCAGGAGGAGCAGCGTGACCGGACCGGCGCCGTGCACCTCGTAGTGCATCCCGTTCGTGGTGGTGGGCATGGGCGTCCTCTCTCGTCGCGGTTGCGGGCGGGCAGCACCGGCGCTCCCGGCGGGACCGGGGTCCGGGCGAGGTTCATGACCATGGCGAGCGTCGTGTAGTAGCCGGCGGTCACCACGAGCTCGACGACGCCGCGCTCACCGAACTGCGCCACGGCGCGCTCGTACGTCCGCTGCGCCACGTCGTTCCCGCGCAGCGCCTCGGTGACCAGGTCGTACGCGGCGACCTCGGCGTCGGTGAGCCCGGTGGGCCGCTCGTCCGCCGCGATCGCGGCGATGACCTCGTCGGGCAGCCCGGCGGCACGGGCGAGGGGCTCGTGGTGCGCCCACTCGAAGCCCTGGTCGCGGTGGCGCGCGACGAGCAGCACGGCCAGCTCGAACACCCGCGCGGGTAGCCCGCAGCCGAACCGCAGGTACGCGCCGAGCGCCTGCAGGTGCTCCGCCGCCTGCGGGCTGTGCAGCACCGGCACGAACGGACCGCCGAGCCGGCCGCGCGGGCCCGCGACGATCCGCTCTGCGACGGCGCGCTGCTCGGCGGTCAGCGCGTCGTCCGGCAGCGGCGGCAGCCGATCGGTGCTCACGAGCCGACCGCCGCACGACTCGGCCGCAACGGGACCACCGGGACCGCAACGGCCACGGTGTTGCGCAGCGCGCCGAGGCCCTCGACGGCGGCCACCACCTCGTCGCCCGGCCGCAGCCAGGGATAGGCGTCCTCGCCGTGGGTGCGGGAGAGCTCCAGGATGCAGCCCGTGCCGCAGGTGCCCGAACCGATGACGTCGCCCGGCCGGACCTCGGTGCCGCGGGAGGCGTAGGCGATCATCTCGCCGAACGACCAGTACACGTCCGCCCACGACGCCCGCGCGTACTCGACGCCGTTGACGTGGCAGGTCATCCGCAGTCGGTACCCGTTGCCCACGCGCAGATCGGCGATCTCGTCGGGGGTGACGAGGTACGGCCCGAGCCCGGTGGCGGTGTCCTTGCCCTTCACCGGGCCCAGCGACAGGGTCATCTCGCGCTGCTGGACGTCGCGGCCGCTCCAGTCGTTGAGCACGCAGTAGCCGGCGATCAGCTCCTCAGCGGCCTGCGGGGTCAGGTCCCGACCGCCACCGCCGAGCACGGCGGCGACCTCGAGCTCGAAGTCGAAGCACTCGGTGCCGGGGGTCATCGGCACAGGGCCACTGCCGAGCACCGCGTACGGGTTGGAGAAGTAGAAGACGGGCAGCTCGTACCAGGCCGGGTCCATGTCCAGGCCGCGCCACGCACGCCCGGCGCGGACGTGCTGCTCGAACGCGTAGAAGTCGCGCACGGTCGGCGGCTCGGCGACCGGTGCCAGCGGTACGACGTCGGCGAGGGCCACCGCCTCGCCTGCGCGCAGTGCTGCGGCCCCGGCCTCGTGCAGCGCCTGCCGCCCGGCCCGCAGCAGCGGCAGCAGGTCGGTCACCCCGTCGACGACGCGCACGACGTCACCGTCGACCACGCCCACCCGGGGCGCCGGTTCGGCCGCGAACCGCACGAACTTCACGGCCGCACCTCCTCGGCCACGGTGACGGGGGCGCCGGCGACCCGCTGCTCCTGCGTCCACGCCCGGTAGCCGGGTTCGGTGTACCCGGTGTCGCCGTGGCGCTCGACGGACTCGCGGACCCGGCGGAGCAGTTCGTCGGGATCGGTCTCGATGTCGATGTGCTCGACGAAGGGCTGCCGTGCCCGCAGGCCGGTCTGCCAGTACACCTCGCACCGGTTGCCCTCGGGGTCGTAGAAGTAGACGCCGATCGCGTTGCCGTGCGACACGATCATGTCCAGGCGGACCCCGTGCTCCCGGAAGCGGCGGTGGAACCCGATGACGTCCTCGAGCCGTGCGCACCGGAACGACACCTGCTGGATGAGCTTGGCCTCCTGCGGCACGTTGCGCCCCTCGGCGAGCAGCAGTTCGTGGTGCTCGGTCTCCGGCCGCGCGGACAGGAACCAGATGCCGAGTTCGTCGTCGTGATCGGTCACCGCCAGGCCGAGCACCTCCGTGTAGAAGGCCAGCTGGCGGGCCAGATCGTGGCAGCGCAGGCCGACGTGGCCCAGCTCGGCCACGCGCGGCGTCGGGGTGGTCACTCGCTACCTCCGTGTTCTGCTGTNCAGAATGTGTTCCGACCGTAACCACTGGTCGTCCGGCCCGTCAANGCCCGTCCAGGCTTGACATGATCTGCTGAACGGAATCTATTCTTCTCAGCAGAACAACGCTGAGGGTGAGGAGGCGCGATGACCACCGCAGGTGCAGTGCCGGACGAGGAGGCAGCGGACGAGCAGACCGCGGCCCGCCTGGCGGACGAGCTGCGCAGGCGACGACGCCGCGTGGTCGCGGTGCTCGGGCTGCCCTCGCTCGCCTGCAGCGTCGCTCACCTGGGCCTGGTCGCGTTCGGGCAGGACGTCCTGCGGGAGCCGGTGCCGGGCGGGCTCACCGTGGACTGGATCGTCGCCGCGACGATGCTCGTGCTGCCGTGGGCCGTGTGCGCCCTGTTCGCGAGGGCCGCGCACCACCGCCTGGACGCGCTGCACGCGGGCGCGGCGGTGCCCCGGTGAGCGGGCGGACGATCGCGCTGCTCCTGTTCGCCGCGCTGGTGCTGGCCGGGCTGATCCTGACCTACCTGGCGGGCCGGCGCAGCCGCACGGCCGGAGAGTTCTGGGCAGCAGGCGGCGGGATCAGCCCGACCCGCAACGCGATCGCGACGCTGGGCGATCTCATGTCCGGCTCAGCGCTGCTCGGCGGCATCGGCCTGATGTTCCTCGTCGGCTACGACTCCCTGCTCTACCTGGTGCTTCCGCTGCTCGCCTGGATCCCGGTGATGCTGCTGGTGGCCGAGCGACTGCGGAACCTCGGCGAGTACACGCTGACCGACGTGCTGGTCCGGCGGTTCCGGTCCGGGTCGTTGCGCACCGTCCTCGCGGTGTCGACGCTGGCGATCTCCGGGCTCTACCTGCTGGCGCAGGTCGTGGTCGCCGGGAACCTGTTCACGCTCCTGTCGGGCACCGGCTACCCCGTCGCGGTCGTCGTCACCGGCGTGATCATGGTGGCGTACGTCGGGCTCGGCGGGATGCACGGCGCCACGGTGATCCAGGTCGTCAAGGCCGTGCTGCTCATCGGCGTGCTGGCGGGGTTGACGGTGCTGCTGCTCGTGCGGTTCGGCGGCGACGTCGGCGGCATGGTGGCCCGGGCGGTCGCGCCGGCTGGCGGTCTCGACCCGCTGCGGCCCGGGAACCTGCTGAAGGACCCGTGGGACCTGCTCTCGGTCGCGCTCGCCGGCACGCTCGGCGTGGCCGGGCTGCCGCACGTCATGATGCGCATCTTCACCGTCCGCGACGCCGTGCACGCCCGCCGGTCGGTCACGGTCACCGTCGCCCTGCTCACGGTCGCGACCGTGCTCATCGCGTTCGTCGGGCTCGGGGCGAGCGCGCTGCTGCGCAACGAGACGAAGGAGCTGGCGGCGAGCGGCGGGAACCTGGTCGCGCCGCGGCTGGCGGAGCTGCTCGGCGGCGCGCCGACGCTCGGGATCGTCTCCGCCATCGCGTTCGCCACGGTGCTGGCGGTCGTCGCGGGCTTGCTCGTGAACGCGTCGAGCGCGGTCGTCCGGGACATCTGGCCCAGCCGCGCCGGCGACGAGGTGCGCCGGGCGAAGCGCACCACGGTGGCGATCGGCGTCGTGGTCGTCGTGGTGGCGATCGCGCTGGGACCGACGTTCAACGCCACGCTGCTCGTGACGCTGGCGTTCGCCGTGGCGGCGAGCGCGAACGTCCCGGTGCTGCTGTTCACGCTGACCTGGCGCCGGTTCACCACCACGGGCGCGATCACCGGGGTGCTCACCGGGCTCACCGCCGCCGTCGTGCTCATGCTGCTCGGCCCGACGCTGTGGCCGGGCGAGCACCCGCCGATCAGCCTCTCGGCCCCGACCCTCATCGCACTGCCGCTGGGCGTACTGGGCTGCGTCGTCGGCACCGTGCTGTCCAGGCGCGCACCGGCAGGCGACTTCGCGGCGATCCAGATCGAGTCCGAGCTCGGTCGCGGAGCGCGGGCGACGGCGGAGAGCGCGCGATGACGGAGGCGGCCAAGCGGCGCGCCGCCCAGCTGCGCGCCATGCCGGTGACCCGGATGCTCGACTACGGCATGGACCACTGGGACGCCGTGCACCTGGCGGAGTCCCCGGTCCAGACGCCGTGGCACGAGACCGCGGCCGGCCTCGCAGAGGCCCAGCTCGACCGGGCCCGGGCCGCGGCCGATCGCGGTGACGTCGAGACCGCGGCGGCGGGCTACCGGCGGGCTGCGGCGGCGTTCGTCTTCGCCCAGATGGAGTTCAACACCGACGTCCCGGCCAAGCGCGCGCTCTACCGGCGACTCGGCGAGGCGTACCGGGCGGCGGCCGAGCTCGATCCCGACCTGCGGGTGGAGCGGCTGGAGATCCCGTTCGGGCCCGGCCACTGCTATGCGTGGTTCGTCGGGCCGCGCACCGGACGCCCCGGCCCGCCTGTCGTCATCGTCGGTGGACAGAGCGGCTGGGGCCCGGCGTACCACCGGCAGGCCGAGGCGCTCGTCCGCCGCGGGCTCTCGGCCGTCCTGCTCGAGGCACCCGGGCAGGGCGAGACCCGGCTGTTCGGCGGGCTGCACCTGGACTCGCGGGTCGACGCGGCGTTCGGCGTGACCCTCGACCTCGTCCGTGAGCGCACCGGGCACCCCGGGCCGTACGGGGTGTGGGGCAACAGCTTCGGTGGACTGCTCGCCGCCCGCGCCGCCGTGCACGATCCGCGGTTCGGGGCGTGCTGCATCAACGGCGCCACCGCCCGTCCTGAACCGCTCCCCTTCCGGGCGGCGAGCGAGCAGACACTGGCGCTGCTCGGCGTCGCCACGGTCACCGAGGCAGCGGCGGTGCTGCGCACGCTCTGGCTCGACCCGGCCACCGACCAGACGGCGGCCGACGTGCTCGTGCTGCACGGCGGCGTCGATCCGCTGGTCACGCTCGACCAGCAGAAGGTCTTCCTCGACCTGTCCCCCCGCTCCACGATGCGGATCTGGGAGGACGGCGAGCACACGATGTACAACCACTCGGCCGAGCGCACGGAGTTCGTGTGCGACTGGTTCCGCGCCCGGCTCGGCCGTTCTCCCGCACCCGACGAAGGAGCCCGCCCATGACCGATCTTGATGCCGACGTCCTCGTCGTCGGGTACGGCCCGGTCGGGCAGAGCCTCGCCGGCCTGCTGGGCACGGCCGGGCACCGCGTCATCGTCTGCGAGCGGCGGACGGCGCGCTACGAGACCCCGCGCGCGGGCCACTTCGACCACGAGATCATGCGCATCTTCCAGGGGCTGGGTGTCGCGGAGGAGGTGCAGCGGATCGCCGACCCGGCGCGCGTCTACGAGTTCCTCGCCCCGGACGGCACCGTGCTCTCCCGGCTGCCGCGGCAGTGGGCAGCGCCGTCCGGCTGGGAGGCGTCGTACCACTTCTACCAGCCGGAGCTGGAGGACGTCCTGGATGCGGCGGTCCACGCGATCCCCGAGGTGGACGTGCGGTTCGGCACCACCGTCACCGGGCTGCGCCAGGAGCGCGACCACGTCGTGGCAGAGCTGACCGACGGCGGCACGCTCACCGCGCGGTTCGTGGTCGGGGCGGACGGCGCGGGCAGCACGGTGCGGGGCTTGACCGGCATCGCGTCGGCGGACCTCGGGTTCCGGGGCGACTGGCTGGTCGTCGACGTGCGGCCCCGCGAGGGCGCGCCGGTGCCCGACATCCCGGACACCGGCCAGGTGCTCGACCCGGCCCGGCCCAACCACATGGGGCGGGTGGCGCAGCGGTACCTGCGGTGGGAGTTCATGCTCGTCGACGGCGACGACCCGGAGGCGATGGTGCGGCCCGACCGGGTGTGGGAGCTGCTGCGGCCGTGGATCGGGCCCGACGCGGGCGAGCTGATCCGCCAGACCGTCTACGCGTTCCGGTCGGTCGTCGCCGAGACGTTCCGGGCCGGCCGGGTGTTCCTCGCCGGCGACGCCGCCCACCTCATGCCGCCGTTCCTCGGGCAGGGCATGTGCTCGGGCATCCGCGACGCCGCGACGCTGAGCTGGCTGCTCGACCTCGTGCTGACCGGGGCCGCCGGCGACGCCCTCCTCGATCTCTACACCGCGTCGCGCCGGCCGCACGTGCTCGCCTACATCGAGGAGTCGGTGAAGGTGGGATCGATCATCTGCGAGACCGACCCCGGCCGCGCCGCCGCACACCGGGAAGCGATGCGCGCAGCCACCGAGGTGCCGCCGCCGTTCCAGCCACCGGTCGGGGCCGGGTTCCGCGCCGGAGATCCGCTCGCCGGCCACCTGGCCGTGCAACCGCTGCTGCGCACGAGCGACGGGAAGGCCGAGCGGTCCGACGACGTGCTCGGCCGGGGCTTCACCCTGTTCTGCCTGGCCGAGCTCGATCCGGCGAGCGCTGCAGCGGTGACGGAGCTCGAAGGGACGATCGGGCTGCGGCACGCGGTGATCGAGCCGGGCCACGTCGTCGAGGACGGTTCGACCCTGACCGACAGCATGACGGCGGCGGGCGTGGTGGCCGTGTTGGTCCGGCCGGATCACTACGTGCTCGGGTCGGCGGTGTCGATCGACGGGGTCGCCGGTCTGCTGGCCGATCTGCGTTCACTGCTCGAAACCGGCACGATGCCGTTGGAAACAAGCCGGCACGATGTCGTTGGAAACCGTTAGAACACTTGTTCGAAATCGGGTTCGCGGATAACCTTGCCGCCCGGGTGCGCGCGTGCGAGGAGGAGAACACCATCGCCGCCCGGCAGGCCACGGCGATCCTCGAGCTCGCTCGGGAGTTCGCGGCCGCAGGTCTCCGCCGGGATCACCGAACCGCGCCAGATCGAGAGGATCCTCACCCACGACGTCGGAGTGGCCTGCCGGGTCTCGGCACACCGGGGCGGGGTGCGGGTGCGGACCGCCCGGGATCTGCCCGACGGGCACGACCGGGTCCGGCACTGTTCGCCGCCGGGGTGCTGAACGAGCAGAAGATCGCTGCCATCACCACCCGGCACAGGGCTGTGCGCGTTCCACAACTACCTGAAAGAGATCCGCGACCACCGCCACGNCAGCCACTCACCGAGCCGAGCACCGCGAACACGATCACCGGGACGCCGCGACAGCCCGAACCGGGACGGCTCCACACGACCCGCGCGCACCGACACCGACCCGGTCGACGAGCGACGTACCGAACACTGCGCGATGAACCATCGTGGCAACGGCACCACAAGCAGTCGACCACGTCCACGACCGGCGGGGAGGCACGCAGAACGAGNTCCCAGCCGAGCGACGCCACCGCAACCGCACTATCCGAGAGATCCCCACGCCCAACGGGCACGCGCTCCGCAAACAGCCACCCGGCCAACTCGCGGTGCGAGAGGCGACCACCCCGCCCGGTCGCGATCGAACTCGGACCGAGCGGGGCGGCCCAGCGATCAGGCCCCCACGGCCGTCAGTGCCGCGATCCGCCCGAAGCAGAACGCCTCCGACAGGTTCGCCCCGTCGGCCGGGTAGAGCATCCCGACCGGCTGACCGAGCTCACCGGCGGCGTAGAGCCCCGGGATCGGCTCGTCGTACGGGTCGAGCACCCGGCCCGCTGCGTCGCGGCGCGGGCCGCCGCAGGTGTTGGAGCCACCCGGGTACAGGGGGACGACGTAGTAGGGAGGGGAGTCGAGGGGGATGAGGGTCTCGGGGGCGCGACCGAAGGGGTCGACGCCCGCCGCGCAGGCGGCGTTGTACTCCGCGACCGTGCGGGCGAGGGCTTCCGGGTCCTCCATGCCGGCCGCGGCAGCGGCCTCCTCCGGGGTGTTGCCGCGGGCGATCCAGCCGCGCTCGATCTCGGCGGAGTTGTCGGGACTCCAGTCGTAGAGGCCGACCTTCACGGCGCCGATGTGGCTGAGGGTGAGCGGACCTGCGGTGCGGCGGCGCTCGTCGAACACCCACCAGCTGGGGATGCGGCTGTAGGTGGCGCGGTCGTAGTCGTAGCGCAGCATCTCGTAGTAGAAGCCGTGCAGCAGCTGCGCCTGCATGGTCTCGTTCGCGTAGCGCTGGCCGCCGCGGTCGACGATGACGTGGCCGGGCGGGTTGATGTCGATGATGAAGTTCAGCCAGCCGCCCTCGGCGGACTCCAGCGGGAAGTGGCCGATCGCCCGGCCGATCATCGTGTTCATGTGCCACAGCCCGGCGCCGGCGGCCTGGGCCATGCGGACGCCGTCGCCGGTGTTGCCGGGGTTGCCGTAGAAGTGGACCGGATAGGCGCGCAGGTTGTCGCGCTTCAACTCCTCGTCGAACTCGTAACCCCCGCACGAGAGGATCACGCCCTTGCGGGCGCGGATCGGCCCGGAGTCGGTGGTCACCCCGACGACGCGACCGTCCTCCACGATGAGCCGCCGCACCGGCGTTGCCCATCTAACGTCGATTCCCCGCTCGTGCACGGCGGACGCGACCGCGGTGAACAAGGCGTCCCCGCCGCCGGCCGAGGGGTCGAGCCGGAACGCGGCCTCGCCCGGCTGGTGGACACCGATGGCGTCGGCGCCGGGCAGCTCGGGGTGCTCTGCGGTGTTGATGCGGGAGAAGGTGAGGCCCGCGGTGGTGCGCAACCAGTCGAGCACACCGGCGGCTGACTCCGCCCACGCCCGCGTGACCTCGGTGGGAACCATCCCGCCCGCGCACGCGTCCAGGTAAGCGGCACCCTTCTCGGCATCGTCGACGGCCATGACGAGCCCGCCGGACATCCGGGTGCTCGGCGTGTGCGCGTCCGCCGCCTGCTTCTCGCAGACGACCACTCGCGCACCCGCGTCGTGCGCGGTGATGGCGGCCGCGGCCCCCGCTCCACCGAACCCGACGACGACCAGGTCGACCTCGCCCATGAGCACACCTCCGTCGTGAG
>Ga0065720_1019225_pt1 | contig 32056 bp, 27 predicted proteins | sample Thericmetagenome_FD_59107 | JGI IMG/M metagenome (GOLD analysis project Ga0065720, IMG submission 59107) | Thermophilic microbial communities from the Joint Bioenergy Institute, California, USA of rice/straw/compost enrichment - eDNA_2 v2... | ecosystem: Engineered > Solid waste > Grass >... | reverse complement strand
CGGCCTACCCTACGGGGGCCGCCGATCATGCCCGCGCCGGCGAGGACGCCGGCTCCGCCGCGCCCGCCGGCGCCGCCGGCGAGGCCTCCGAGCCCGTACCTCCTCAGGAACAGTCGCGGCCCGGCAAGGCCGTGGCCCCGGCCGGCACCAGGTGGGTCACGGTGGAGATGCTCGGGGGCGACCTCGACGTCTTCACGGTGCCGGGGCTGGAGAAGCCGGTGGTCGAGGGCGGTCCCGGCGAGCTGCGCATCGAGGAGGCCGGCGACGGCTACCGCGTCCGGTTCGAGCCCGACCGAAGCGGCATCCTCGGCGGCCTCCTCGGCAGCCTCCGCTCCGGCGACATCAGGCTCAGCCTGCCCCCCGACTACGGGCTCGTCGTCGAGGCGACCGCCGGCGACGTGACGCTGCACGGCGTGAAGTACCTGTGCGGCCGCATGCGCGCGGGTGACCTGACGGCGGACAGGCTCGAGGGCGTCGACTTCAGCATGACCGCCGGCGAGTTCGACGCCGCCGTCGACCCCCGCGCGGGCCGCCACCTGGTCACCGTCGGCGCCGGCGACGTGAACGTCGACATCGTCGAGGGCGCGGACGTCACCGTCAACGGGCGCGTCTCGATCGGCGACGTCGAGGCCCGCGTCCCCGGGCTGGAGCGGCGGAGCTCGGGGCTCGGCGGCACGCTCCACGGCGTGCTCGGCACCGGCGCGGCGCGGCTCGACCTGCGCGTCACCACGGGCGACCTCGAGGTCGGCACGGCGAGGAGGCGGTGAGTGGCCAGCTCCAACGAGCGTAGGCGCATCCTCGACCTGCTCGCCGCGGGCAAGATCAACGTCGAGCAGGCCACGGCCCTCCTGAAGGCGCTCGGCCCCACGCCGGCCGAGACGATGTCCTTGCCGCCGCAGAGGGACCCGGTGCCGCCCCACGGGCCGCGGTCGCGGCCGGCGCCGCCGGCGCCCGAGCCGCCCGAGGCCGCCCCGCTCCGGCAGCCGCGCTTCGTGCGCATCAAGGTCGACGCGGCGCGCGAGGACGGCAAGTCCACCAACGTCGACGTCCGCGTTCCCTACGCGCTCGCGAAGTTCGCGCTGAGGTTCGTGCCGCAGGAGGCGCGACGCGAGCTCGAGTCGCAGGGCATCGACATCAGCCAGCTCCTCGAGGCGGCCGAGACCATGACCGAGGGCAAGATCGTCGACGTAGACGCCACCGAACCGGACGGCGAAGGCACCACGCACATCACCGTAGAGGTCATCTGATGCCAAGGCTTCCCATGCCCACCCGTTGCCCCGTGACCGGCGGCCCTCTCCTCGTCACCCGTCTGGAGTGCGAGGACAGCGGCGTGGTCATCGAAGGGCGGTTCACCCCCAACGAGTTCGCGATGCTGCCCGAGGAGAACCTCGAGTTCCTCCGCATCTTCGTGAAGGTCAGGGGCAACCTGAAGGAGGTCGAGCGCATCCTCGGCCTCAGCTATCCGACCGTCAGGCAGCGTTTCGAGAAGCTCCTGCTGGCGCTCGGCTACGAGGCCGAGCCCGACGTGAGCGAGGAGCGCGCCGAGGTGCTCGACCTGCTCGAGCGCGGCGAGATCGACCCGGACGAGGCCGCGCGGCGCCTGCAGGCCCTCCAGCGCCGGGGCGGCTGAAGCGGTTCCAACCCTCGAGTTAAGGACACCGCGCTCAGGAAGCCTGAGCGCGGTGCAGTAACCCGTCTCGGCGTGGGGTCCGGGGGCCGCAGTTATACTGCCCGCGCATGCCCGACTACTACGCGCTCCTCGGGGTAGACCGCGACGCCGACGCCGCCGAGATCAAGGCCGCGTACCGGCGCCTCGCGCTGAAGTACCACCCCGACCGCAACCCCGGCGACAAGGAGGCGGAGGAGCGCTTCAAGCAGATCAACGAGGCCTACGCGGTCCTCTCCGACCCGGAGAAGCGCAGCCGCTACGACCGCTACGGCAGCGTCGACGACAGCATGCCCATGGGCATGGACATCTTCGACATCTTCGCCTCCGTCTTCGGCGGTGGGATGGCCGGTATGGGCATGGGCCGCGCGGGGCGCGGCCGCGGCCAAGCGGGCGAGGACCTCGAGGTCGAGGTCGAGGTGACGCTCGAGCAGGCGTGGGCCGGCGAGACGGTGAAGGTGCCGGTCGAGCGGATGGAGGCCTGCGAGCACTGCCACGGCGAGCGGGCCGAGCCCGGTTCGGGCGGGAAGCGCCCCTGCCCCACCTGCGGCGGCGCCGGCCAGGTGAGGACCCACGCCCAGTCGTTCTTCGGCACCGTCATGACCACCCGCACGTGCCCCGAGTGCCGCGGCGAGGGTCAGCTGATCACCGAGCCGTGCACGGTCTGCGGTGGCCGCGGGCGCCAGCTCCGGGCCGCGGTCGTGGACGTCCCCCTGCCCAAGGGCATCGACGGCGGCTACCGGCTGCGCGTGCCGAACGCCGGCAACGCCGGTATCGACGGAGGGCCGAACGGGGACCTGTACGTCTACGTGACGATGGCTCCCCACCCCCACTTCCGCCGCGAGGGCGACGACCTCTACTACGAGCTGGAGGTCGGGATCGCCCAGGCGGCCCTCGGGGGGACCTTCAAGGTGCCGACGATGGAGGGCGAGGAGACGTTCGAGCTGCCGGCCGGCACCCAGCCGCTCGCGGAGTTCAGGCTCCGGGGCCGCGGCATGCCGCGCCTGCGCCAGCCGGGCAAGGGCGACCTCGTGATCGTCGCGAAGGTCGTCGTCCCGACCCGCCTCTCGCCGGAGGCGCGCGAGCTGCTCGAGGCCTACGCGGTCGAGGCCGGCGAGGCCGTCGCCGAGCACGAGACGGTGCTGAAGAAGGCTCGCGGCCTGTTCGGCCGCATCAAGGACCGCCTGCAGAGGGACGACGTCCCCGGCACCGACACCGCCAACTGAACCGAGGCGCCCCCTGGGGTCGGCCCGAGCCGCGACGGCGTCCATCGCTGGCCGACCGGGCTGGTCGCGCGACCCTAGTGCGCTGGGCCCCTACGCGCTCCCGGGCGCCACGAGCCCCAGCTCCAGTAGCAGCCTCCTCAGGACGGGCACGGCCTCCTCGCCGGTCATCGGCAGGCGGTGCACGTCGGGCTCGCGGCGGAACCAGGTGCGCTGCCGCTTGGCGTACCGGGCGGTCGCGACGGTGACGGCCAGCACTGCCTCCTCCAGGGTCGCCTCACCGCGGACGTGCGCGATCACCTCCTTGTAGCCGATCGCCTGTCGGGCCGTGGGCAGCTCCGGGTAGCGCTCGAGCAGCGAGCGCACCTCCTCCACCAGGCCCTCCTCGAACTGCTTCCGCGCGCGCAGGGCGATGCGCCGCCTGAGCTCGTCGGCCGGAGGGTCGAGCAGGAAGACCTCGTAGGCGAAGCGGGGCCGCGTGGGCGGGAAGGCCGACGGCGGTCTACCCGTCAGCCGCAGCACCTCGAGGCTGCGCACCACGCGGCGCGGGTTGCACGCGGCGCGCGCGGCGTCGGCCGGCGAGGCGGCCTCCAGCTCCGCGACCAGCTCGTCGAGGCGGCCCTCCTCGACCGCGCGCCACAGCGGCGCCTGCCTCTCGGGGTCGGCCTCGGGGGCGGTGGGCACGCCCTCGCGCAGGGCCCGCAGGTAGAAGCCCGTCCCCCCGACGACGAGGGGCACCCGCCCCCGAGAGAACACGTCCGCGATCGCGGCCTCGACGAGCTCGACGTAGCGCGCCACCGAGAAGCGTTCGTCGGGGTCGACGACGTCGATGAGGTGGTGCCGCACGCGGCGGCGCTCCTCGGGCGTGGGTTTGGCCGTGCCGATGTCGAGGCCGCGGTAGACCTGCATGGCGTCGGCGCTGACGATCTCCAGGCCGAGCTCCTCGGCGAGCGCGAGCGCCGCAGCGCTCTTCCCCGACGCCGTCGGTCCCACCAGCGCCGGCACGCGGCGCCGGGGCTCCTCGGCCGCGTCTCCGGCCGGGACCGGCGGAACGGCCGCGTCTCCGGCCGGGGCGGACTCCTCGGCCGCGTCGCCGGCCGGGGCTGGCGGAACGGCCGCGTCGGGGCCGTGCCTCTCGTCGTCCACGCGGCCAAGCTAGCAGGGCCGTGAGGGCCCGAGGCGCATGCCAAGCAGCCTACGGAGGCCGTCAGAGCCGGTGCTACTATGCGGCGATGAAGATCCAGAAGTACGGCACAGCCGGCGACATCGAGGAGCTGATCGCCGTGCGGGACAGCATCCAGAGGCTCGCGGACGCCCACGGCCCGTCCTCCCCGATGGTCGCCAGGGCCGACCTCCACGACACCGGTGAGTCCTACCTCGTCCAGGTCGAGGTGCCGGGCGTACCGCAGTCCGACCTCGAGGTCGCGGTGCAGGGCGACGAGCTGCTCATCGCGGGCATCCGCGACAGCGCGCCCGTGGACACGGTCCCCGTCTTCATCGAGAGGCCGATGGGCCCGTTCCAGCGCACGATCCGCCTGCCGTCGCCGGTCGACCCCGAGCACGCGACCGCCCACCTGCAGAGCGGCGTGCTGACGATCAACCTCCCCAAGGTGCGGTAGCGCGCAGGCGCCTACTCGATCTCCACCTCCAGCTCGCCCGCCACGTTGCCGATGACGACGACGTCGTCGCTGTCCAGGTAGTAGAGCAGCCTCGCCCCCTCGAGCACGTCGGCGCCGCGCACGCTGCGCGCCGGCGAGCCGGTCAGCACGGCGGTGCCGGCCTCCTCGTCGAGGGTCAGCGTGTCGCCGGTGGTCGTGCGGTCCTCGCTGGTGACGCGCACGTCGCCCTGCAGGGTCGCGCGCTGCTCGTCCACCGCGAAGGTCATCGACGCCGAGCTGGCCGTCAGTGGCGGCTCGCCCTCGGAGGCCGGGGCGCGCGTCAGGGCGATCGGCCCTTCCATGGTGCCGACGTTCTCCTCCCGGTCGAGGAAGAAGCGGGAGCCGACGACGGTCGTCCTCCCCTGGACGAGCGTGACGGCGGGCTCCTCCATCGGCGTCGACTCCTCGATGCAGCCGGGCCGGTTGAAGGTCACCGTCGCGCCGAGCAGCTCGAGCGTCTCCTGCCCCGCCCCCTCCTCGGCCCCGACCGGCGTACGCACGAGCGCCAGGTGCGACGTGATCACGGCGTCCTCTACGCGCGTCTCGACGTGCCCGGGAGGGGGCCCGTAGACGATCGTCATGCGGACCCCCTCCTCGCAGTTCGCGTTGTTGCCGATGCTGCGCGCGCCCTGCGACGCCAGGGCGCGGTTGCTGATCACGAGCTCGGTGTCCTCGCGCCTGACGGTGAACGTGGTGACGGCCTGGGCCGCCGCCCACGCGAGCGCGATCCCGGCCAGCACGACGCCGGCGCGACGTGTCGCCCACGCGAGGCCGGCACGGGGCGCCGCCGCGGGGCCGGCACGACGGTCCGATGGCGACCGCCCGGCGCCATGTCGTGCCCGCGCCCTCGGTGCGCCCCGGGCGCCCGGCGCCGGCCCGGCGCGCCGCGCCGGCAGCCCCCTCCCTGCCGGCGCCCGCCTCACTCCTGGTTCTCGCCCCTCAGCGCGAACGCGGCCGGGTCGAACTCGCTGGGCACGGAGGCGTCGATCGCCTCGAAGAAGTCGAACTCGACGTCCTGCCTGATGCGGTCGGTGACGAGGGTCGCGCCGGTCTCGGAGTCGACCGCCTCCGCCGGCTGGTCCGCGGTGCCGATGATCTCGGCGATCCCCTGCTCGTCGTCGAAGAACACGACGGCGCCGCGCGAGGTGATGGGGCCGTCGACGACGGTGACGCTGCCCCGAGCGTAGAGCCGGTTCTGCTCGGTGAGGACGCGGATCTCGTCGGCGGTGATCGTCATCAGCTCGCCGGACTCGTCGGTGCGCGTGATCTCTACCTGACGGCCTTCGCCCGTGAGCACGCCCAGGTCGGTCTCCTCCTCGTACACGAGCCGGTCGGCGACCGCCGACTGGCTGCCGTTCTCGAGCCTCACGTCGCCCGTCGAGGTGGAGCGGTCGGTGTCTACGTCGAACGAAACCTGCGCCGCGCTGATGCGTACGGGCTCCTCGCCCTCCTCGGCGGACTCGATCACGACCTCGACCCCGCCTTCCATCACGCCCAGGCCCGTCGCTTCGCTGTAGACGAGCTGCGGCCCCGTGGCGACCAGCCGGCCGCGGTTCACCTCGACCCCGTTGCGGAAGGTAGCGGTGCGCTCGCCGCCGCGGGCGATCGAGGTGCCCTCAGGGGCCGTAAGCTCGGCGTAGCTGCCGAAGATGGTCAGCGTCGAGACGGTGGCGCGGATGCCGCGCGGGTCGGGGTGCTCGTAGACGATCGGGCCGGAGCGGAGGTTCCCGCGCTGGGTGCCGCCGCTGCCGTCGATAGTGATGATGCGCTCGTTGGCCGAGCCCTCCTCCTGCCCGCCGGCCTCCGACCCCGGCGCCTGCGCGGGCGTCTCTGCCGGCGCCTCGGCCGGTGGCTGCGCGGGGGCGTCCTGCGCCAGCGTGAACGCCGCGGCGCCGAGCGCGAGCACGACCGCCAACGCGAGCCTCCGCGGGTCCAACACCCTCACTGGCCTCCGTTCCTTCACCGGCGGCGTGACGAGCCACGGCGCGGCCGGGAGGGACGCCCGCCGCCGGGGCGCCGAGCGGCTCGCCGACCGAACCGCCGAGCGGCTCGCCGACCGCCACGCGGCGGACCGCACTGTTTCACGTGAAACAGGCGACGGCTCGTCCGCGAGCTCGTCGTGCTCCCCAGCGACGGTCCTGTCGTTCGTCATGTCGACTCGCTCTCCGGGCTCAGGGCTCGTCGTCGGAGCGGATGATGAACTCGCTGTAGCCGACCGTGCCGGGGCCGCCAGCCTCGAACTCGGTGAAGTCGAAGCTGATCCGCATGTCCTCGAACACGCTCTCGCCGAGGTCGGGTCCGGACATCCTGGCCCTCGGGACCTCGAAGCGCCCGCGCGCCTGATCGATCAGCACGAGCCTGTCGCCCTTGGCCTCCATGTAGAGGTCGATCTCGTCTTCCACCAGGAAGGCGTGCATGGCCTCCCCCCTGATGTTGTCGCTGCTGTCTATCGTCACGCGCTCGGAGTCGAGGGTGAAGTCGGTCTCGCCTCCGACCGTACGACGGCCGTCGGCGATCGTGAACAGCGTCGCCTCCTGCCTGTCCGGCACGTACTCGACCCGAGGCGACGAGAAGTACCACACCGCCGTCGGGTCGGCGCGGGGGTAGAGGGTCACCTGGGTGTCGCGGAGCGTGATCACGGCCTCGGGCACCTCGACCCGCCCCTCGTCGAGCAGGGCGAGGGCCAGGAGAGCGGCCACGACGACGGCCATCGCGAGCAGCGCGAGGCGCAGCACGGCCCGAGCCTATCAACGGCGCCGGTGAACCGTCGTGAGGTAGGCGGCCGGCGGCCGTAACGCCACGTTCAGGTCGGAGGGCGGTGTGGATGCCCGCGACGGGGCCAAGGGGGGCGGGGCGGCAGCCCACCGGCCCGCCGTCCCTGCCACCAGCCGCTCAGTCGAACCTGACGGAGACGACCTTGTACGAGAAGGCGCCGCCGCCCACGACGACCTTGTCGCCAGGGCGCTTGCCGATGAGCTGGCGTCCCAGCTCGGAGTCGTCGGAGATGCGGTTCTCGAAGATGTCGGCCTCGTGCGTGCCGACGAGGTGGAAGACGTGGCGCTGGCCCTTGTCGTCCTCGAGCTCGAGGCTGGCCCCCAGGGCGGCCACGGCCTCGCCCTCCTCGCGCTCGACGACGATGGCGCGGTCGATGATGGCCTCGAGGTCGGCGATGCGCGCCTCGTTGGCGCTCTGCAGCAGCCGCGCCTCGTCGTAGGCGGCGCTCTCGCGCAGGTCGCCGTCGGCGAGGGCCGAGCCCATGTACTCCGCCAGCTCCTGGCGCTTGACCTCCTTGAGGTAGCGCAGCTCTTCCTTGATCTTCTCGAGACCCTTCGCGGTCAGGTAGATCGGTTCCTTGGACACGTGACTCCCCCGCGGCCGCGGGAAGCCGGCCGCAAGAACTGGACCTTGGATGATACACAGCCGCCCCGCGGTGGCCGCGTGGCCGTTCTACCTGCACGGCGGTGTGGCGTGGTGAGACCTCGGCGCCGGGCCGCGGAGGCGTCTGCACCGGTGCTCTCCCGGCTCGCGGCCGTTCGCTAGACTGAGGAGCGCTCGGGCCCTTAGCTCAGCGGTTAGAGCAGTCGACTCATAATCGATTGGTCGCTGGTTCGAATCCAGCAGGGCCCACCAGCACTCACCCCGTCCTGGACGGGGTTTATACTTTTCGCTGATCGCGCCTGGGACCACATTGAGAGCGCTCGTACCCCCTAGCGGACCCCCCTTCCGAATGTCGGGGACTCGGTGCGGGTGACGCTCCCCGCAAGAACGCGTGACATGAGCGGGCTATGAGGGGGCATGCTGCAGCTCGTAGCGGAGGCTGTTGCGGCCTTAGTCCTGTTCATCGTTGGCGTAAGGCGCAAGCCGTCCGATTCATCCTGATCGCTGCGGGGCTCGGAATCGCTGCCGGGTTCGTTCGGGAGGCGGGGAAAGAGCCACCTGGGCCGCCCACGTTAGCATGGCGACAGACGCACGCCCCAGGCTTCACATGGCGGATAGCGTCAAGCGATGAGTGGGAAGCCGTCAACGCTGCCCTGACGGCGTCGGGCTTCCCCCGTGCGACGAGGTGCGCCATGCCGCCGAGTGGGACCGTGACAGCGGCGTGCCGGAGCAGTTCCTCGCCCTGCTGAGGAGCGAAGGCTACGAGTACCGCGCCTTCGGCTTCAGCGACGACCTCTCGACCCTCCACGCAGGCGAGTTCATCGGCGGCTTCGGCGGTGGAAATACGACATCCCGCGCTACCGGCTCAGAAGGGTTCGTCTACAGAGCATGGACCGTGGACATCTGGGATGAAGGTCGGCTGTACGTGTGCCAGCGCGACCAGACGTAGGCCGTGAGGAAAGTTGTCTCCAGGCCAAGCTTCGCATGGCTTCAGAGGAACGCTCTGAGACGCCGCCGAGCTCTCTCAGCTTGGAGCTGGCCTTGCTTCGGTTCGCTCTGAGAAGTGCGCGTAACGCGGGAGGGTGAAGACCCGTCTGCGTGCTCCAGCTGGCGCTCAAGCTCTGCGGGTGTCGCGCTGGCCCCAACGCGGTCGGGTGCGATGTTGTCTCGTTGACGCGTGCGCACACACGTTGTACGCTCCGTGTATACAAGCCGTGTACATGATTGGAGGCGTGCACGTTGGGCATTCCCCAGAGCGGCATCATCGTCCCGCTCGTCACTCCGTTCGATAGTCGGTACGAGGTCGACCTCGACGGCCTACAAGCCAACGTCGAGTCGCTCCTGGCGACCGGGGTGACCGGGCTCTTGTGCTTGGCAACCACAGGAGAAGCTCAGAGCCTGAACCTGGTCGAGCGTAAGGCGGTGGTGGACGCCACCCTCGAGGCCGCACGCGACCGCCTACCGGTGATAGTCGGGGTTGGTCACACGGACATCCGTGAGACATACGAGCTGGCTGAGTACGCCGCCCGTCGTGGCGCCGTCGGCCTCTTCGCCATAACACCCTATTTCTACCGCTACACACCGGAGCAACACGCCGCGTACTTCCAGAAGCTCTCCTCTAGGACCGAGCTGCCGGTCATGGCCTACAACTCGACCTACACCGGCACGCCACTCACTCCCGACCTGATCGAGAGGCTCGTGGATTCTTCCGCGATCGCGGCGCTCAAGGAGGGCAACCAGCTCCAGGTCGGGGAGGTCGCCCGCAGGGTGGGTGGCCGCATCGGAGTGTTCTGCGCGCGCGATGTCTACCTCCTCGAGACGCTTGCCGCTGGCGGCCACGGCTCGATCGCCTTCGCCGCGAACGTGCTGCCGGAGGCAATGGTCGAGATCGTTCGGGCCTGGCAGGCGGGTGCGGTCGACAGGGCCAGAGCCCTCCAGCAGGCCATGAACCCGCTCATCAACCAGCTCGTGGCGTTCACCTACCCGTCTGCCATCAAGGCGGCCACCGAGATCGTCGGCCGAGCCGCAGGGCCCACGCGCGAGCCGATCCCTGCCCTGGACGCGCAAGCGCGCAGGTCGCTCGAAGCGACGATCGCCGCGGTGAGAGGAGAGCTCGAGCGCATCGCGGCCGGCGCCGCAGGTGTGAGCTGAGCGTGTCCCTCGCCGATACCGTGTACGAGCGCCTGCGCGCGGCCATCGAGAACCTCGAGCTGCCGCCCGGCACGCATCTGCAAGAGGTCGAGCTCGCCTCCCAGTATGGGGTGAGCCGTACGCCCATCAGGGAAGCGCTGCGCCGTCTCGCGGTCGAGGGCTTCGTCGAACTCTCCCACGGGCGAGGTGCGACCGTGGCGCAGGGGAACCTGCGCGACATCCTCGACGCCTACGAGGTGCGCAAGCTCCTCGAACCGTACGCGGCAGCTCAGGCGGCTCGGCTTGGCGGGGACGACCCTCGGCTCGAGAGACTGCAGCGGGAGCTGGCGGGGCTGGCAGGTCCGCCCGCTACCGAGCAGGACGTACGGGAACGCGAGCGCCTCGACCGTGAACTTCACGGTCTCATCGCGGAGCTGACCGGCAACCAGCTCTTGGCGCGCATCATCCGCGACCTGCACTCGCGCGTCCAGCGCGTGTACGTGCAGCTAGGGTCCGGCGGCAGGTTCGAGCGCATCCAGGAGGAGCACCTGAAGGTGATCGCAGCGATTCGCTCTGGCGACGCCGACGGCGCGGCGGCGGCGATGGCAGCCCACCTAGACGCCAACTCTCTGAACGTCTCCAGGGGCAAGGTGACCTGACCGAGCGGACGAAGTCCGGCCCAAGGAACTCCGTGGAAGGAAAGGAAAGTAGGCAGATGCACGTAGAGAAGTTCAGTCAGATCGAAGTGGCCCCTGGAGAGCGCGCCTTCGCGTTCCTCGACGTGGCGGTGATGGCGGACGGCGCTCCGCTCGGCATCCCGGTGCACGTGCTCCGGGGCAAGAAGGACGGCCCGAAGATCGTCGTCATGGCCACGGCGCACGGGTATGAGATCTGCCAGATCAGCGTGATCAAGGAGCTGCTCGAGACCCTGGACGCCAACGAGGTCAGGGGCACCGTGGTCTTCGTGCCGGTGCAGAACCCCGTGGCGTTCGAGATGGGGACCCGCGGCACTTGGGTGGACGCCCTCTGGGGCGACAGCGGCAACATGAACCGCCTCTGGCCCGGACGTCCCAACGGCTGGCTCACCGAGCGGATGACGCATAAGCTCAGCTCCGAGGTCTTCCCCGGCAGCGACCTCGTGATCGACATGCACGCGTCCGGGCCCGGCCTCACCCTCGCCTACGGTTACTACGGCTCGATCTCGGAAGAAGAGATCGAGATCTCGAAGGTCTTCGGCCATGACATCCTTGTGAACCCGCTGCCCGCCGAGATCGACGAGAAGATGCAGTGGACGACCTCACGGGCCTACCTCAAGAAGGCCGGGATCCCGTCCTACGGCTGCGAGATCGGTGAGTTCCCAGGCCTCTGGAGCGAGCGGCACCGGCCCCGCGCGCGGCGGACCGTGCCCGAGGTTGGCGTCACGGGCGTGACCAACGTCATGAAGTACCTCGGCATGCTCGACGGCGACCCGGTGGTCCCGGCACGTCAGCTCGTCGTCCAGCCCGAGCTGAACCTCCGCCCCTCACATGGCGGCCTGCTCGTCTCGGAGAAGACCTTGGACGACCTCGGAAATGTCGTGCCTAAGGGAGACCTCCTGGGCCGCGTGATCAGCCCCTACACCTTCGAGGTGCTGGACGAGATCGTCGCTCCCTTCGACGAGACACTGATTATCGCGGCGACCATCGACAAGCCGTTCAAGAAGGTGCTGCCCGGCGAGTACGGCTACATCGTCGCCGACCTGAAGACGTGCTGGTGGATCGAGAACGAGTGAACGGCCTAGCAAGCGTCAACTAGGGAACCGCAGAAGGAGCCCCTCCATGAACCTGAAGGCAGTGCAGAAGGTACTCGCGTTCTTCGCCGTGGCGGCCGCGTTCGGCTTCGCAGCCGCCCAAGAGCCGGTGCGCGGTGGCACGCTGGACGTAGGCCTCCACGTCGCCGTCCGCAGCTTCGATCCCCACAAGGCGCCCAACCAAGGGGAAGGCTGGGTCATCGGTCTTGTCTACAACCGACTCGTCGCCCTCACCCCCGACCTGCAGATCGCTCCGGAGCTGGCCGAGAGCTGGGAGCAGCCCGACCCACAGACGCTCGTCTTCAAGCTCCGTGAGGGCGTCACCTTTCACAACGGCCGGGAGCTGACATCAGCGGACGTCAAGTACTCGCTGGAGCGGATCCTCGACCCTGAGACAGGTTCGACCAAGCGCAACAACTACGCGGCTATCGAGAGCATCGAGACGCCTGACGAGCATACGGTCGTGCTGCGCCTCTCACAGCCCAACAGCGCCCTGCTGGCCCACCTCGCCTCTACGAGCGCCTCGATCGTCGCTCGAGAGGTCGTCGAGGCCAACGGCGACCTGAGCGCGGCAGACGGCGGGTCCGGCCCGTTCTTGCTCGGCGAGGTGCGCGCAGACAACTCGATCACGCTCGAGCGCTACGACGGCTACTTCGAGGAGGGGCTGCCGTACCTCGACGCCGTCCGCATGGTTCCCATACCCGACAACCAGGCGCGCAACGCTTCGGTCCGCGCGGGCGACACCGACCTCGTCACGTTCGTGACCGCGAACTTCATCAGCCTGCTGCGCGGCGACACCAGGGTGGTCATCCCCGCCGAGGAAGGCTCGTCCGGACAGTTCTACGCCCTGTTCTTCAATAACCAGGTCGCCCCCTTCGATGACCCCCGTGTACGCAGGGCCATCGCCATGGCCATCGACCGAGACCTCATCGTGACGGTGGCTCTGGGGAACGAGGGCTTCCCGCTCAAGGCCGGGCCCATCCCCTCCTGGCACTGGGCGGCGCTCGACCCCGTGTACGACGAACCTGACGTCGAAGCCGCCAAGGCGCTGCTTGAAGAAGCCGGATACGCCGGCGGGTTCTCGTTCCCGATTCGCGTCTGGTCCAGCCAAGACTTCGTACTCAGGACCGTCCTCGTCCTCCAGCAGGCGCTCGCCCCTCTCGGCATCACCATCGAGATCGACCAGCAGGGTGATTGGGTGACATACTGGAGCGCCGTCGAATCGGGCAACTACGTCGCCACGATTCAGGGTATCGGCGGCAACGTCGACCCCGATCAGTACCTGCGCGAGCGCTTCAGCACCGGCGTGGGCAGTAACGTCACGCGCTACAGCAACGAGGAATTCGACGCTCTTGTCAACCAGGCGCTCCTCAGCGCCGACCCCGCGCAGCGTAAGGCCCTCTACGACCAGGCGCAGACCATACTCACTGAGGACTCTCCGGCCGTGTTCCTCTTCAATATGAAGCAGACCGAGGCACACCGGACGAACGTCCACGGCTTCATCCACCTCCCCACGCTCGACCTGACTTCGCTGAAGTCCGTGTGGATCGATGACTGACGACTTCTGCAGGCAGGAGCGGTAACGTCCACGAATCTCCCCGAGCGCCCCGGCCCTTGCCAGCCGGGGCGCTCACACCAGCCGCCCAAGGCCTTAGGAGACCGGAGCTCAGACGAGCGTGCTAAGTTTCATCCTCCGCCGCATCATCAGCTTGGTACCCGTCCTGTTGGGCATGACGATCGCCGTGTTCGTCGTCATGAACATCGTCCCCGGAGACGCGGCGTACGCCCGGCTCGGCATGGAGGCCACTCCCGAGTTGCTGGCGCGCTATCGCGCGGAGTACGGGCTCGACCGGCCATGGCTCGTCCGGCTGGGGGATTGGCTCTGGTCGGTCGCCAGGTTCGACTTCGGACGTTCCTTGATGACCTCCCAGCCCATACTCCCCGACATCCTCATCCGATTGCCCGCGACCTTCGAGCTGGCGTTGGTCGCCACACTCGTGTCGATCGCGATCGGCCTCCCACTGGGCGTGCTGGCGGCCTGGTACAGGAACAGCTGGTTGGACGTCCTCGGCCGCATGGTCATGTTGCTCGGCCTCTCCATGCCCAACTTCTGGCTCGCTTTGCTCCTCATCCTGTGGCTCTCGCTCGGCCTCGGCGTACTGCCCACGGCAGGGTACGCGCCGCTGACGGAAGACCCGCTCCGGAACCTGCGTTACATCACGCTGCCGGCGCTGACGCTAGGCGTGAGCATGGCAGCCGTGGTGGCGCGGTTCACGCGCAGCTCGCTCATCGACGTGATGCGCCAGGACTACGTCCGCACCGCCATCGGCAAGGGAGCGTCTCCCCGCCGCGTCCTCTGGCGCCATGCGTTGCGCAACGCGCTCATCCCGGTGGTGACCGTCGTCGGTATGCAGATGGGGACGCTACTCGGCGGAACCGTGATCGTCGAGGACATCTTCGCATGGCCGGGGCTCGGCAGGTTCGCGCTCGAGTCCATCTACAACCGCGACTACCCGGTGATCCAGACCGTGGTGCTGTTCATGGCGGTCTTCTACGTCGTGATAAACCTCCTGGTCGACCTCGCCTACGTCGCCATCGACCCGAGGATCGAGTACCGCTAGGAGTTGTCGGTCGATGAACCCCGCGATGTCCCACAGTCAGGCCCCTAGGCGCGTGGGCGCGGTCCGAAGTGCCCTCCGCAAGCTCGGCCTCGGCGGCATCGTCGGCGCCGTGCTTTCCGGCGCGGTCCTCTTCGCGGCGCTGCTGGCCCCTGTCGTGGCCCCTTACGACCCGCTCCAGACCGACTTCTTAGCCATGCTCGCCACGCCCAGCGCCGCGCATCCCTTCGGCACCGACGCCGTCGGGAGAGACTTGCTTTCGCGCGTCGTGCACGGCGCCCGGCCCTCGATCCTCGTAGGCCTCGGGACGGCCGCGTTCGCTGCCCTAGTCGGCTCCTTGATCGGCCTCGTCGCGGGCTTCCTGGGAGGCCGCTGGGACAACGCGATCATGCGCGTGATGGACGTACTCTTCGCTTTCCCCGCCATCTTGCTGGCGCTGGCGCTCATCGCCTTACTAGGGCCCAGCCTCGTGAACCTGATACTCGCTCTAGGGGTCGTCTACGTCCCCAGGTTTGCGCGCGTGGTGCGCGGCTCCGTCCTGGCACTCATGGCGGAGCCCTACATCGAGGCAACGCGCGCCCTCGGCAGCCAGGCCTGGCGGGTCCTCCTGCGCCACCTGCTGCCGAACACCCTTTCCGTGATCACCGTCCAGGCGACGCTCACGATCGCGACGGCCATCCTCTCGGAGGCCAGCCTCAGCTTCCTCGGCCTCGGAGTGCAGCCACCCGCCCCTTCGTGGGGGACGATGCTCAGCGAAGGCAAGACCTACCTGGAGCAGTACCCCCACCTGACGGTGTTTCCCGGGGCGGCCATCATGGCGGCCGTCCTCGGTTTCAACCTCCTCGGTGACGCGCTGCATGACCTCATCGAACGCTGAGCCCAGGCTCGGCCAAGAGGCGCAGCGCAGCCGGTCAGCTCACGAAAAGGTTGTCGAGCAATGCGACAGAAGATCACCCCCGACGCCCTCTACGACCTGACGTTCCCCTCCGACCCCCGCATCGGCCCAGCCGGCCAGGTCGCGTACGTCCGCTCGAGGCCGGTACGAGGTACGGCCGTGACGCCGCCTCGCTACGAGAGCGAGCTGGTCGTGCTCGACGTCCTCACCGGTGAGGAGACCCACTGCGTCGTCAGCGTGTCCGCGGCGGCGAGGCCGGTCTTCTCCCCGGACGGCGCCAAGCTCGCTTACCTCGCGCCCGACCCCCAGACCGGTGCGAAGAACGCGTGGGTGCTGGACCTGGCCAGCGGGAAGCGAGGGCTGATCACGAGGTTCCTGGGCGGCGTCCGTGAACTCGAGTGGCTCCCGAACGGCGGCCTGGTCGTCATCGCGAGGGACGCGCCCTCCAACACGGGCCAGTCGGATGACGGCGTGAGGGTCATCGAACGGGTCCACTACAAGTTGGACGGAGTGGGCTTCAGGCCGACCACGGCTGCTCAGATCTTCGTGGTCGGCGATGTCGACGCCGAGACCCCCAAGCCGCTGACGAGCTTCGCCTTCAACCCGAGCTGCCTCACCGTGAGTCGTGGCGGTGAGCGCGCATACGCCGTCGTTTCGGAGAGGGAAGAGGAGGACGATCGCTGGCTCAGGACCATCGTCGCAGTCGACCTGGCGACCGGTGGCATAGAGCGTGTCCTTGCGATGCCCATGACGGTGAACGCGATCTCCCTCAGCCCCCAGGAGGACCGCATCGCCTTCCTCGCTGCACCCGACCCCGCCAACTTCGCGAACCTGTCGGGGCTCTGGGTCCTGGACCTGGCCAGCGGGCGAACCTCTCTGGTAAGCGAAGAGTTCAATGGGAGCCACAGCATCCGCGGTGACAGCCGATTCGGGCACCAGCCCAACGTCCCCGCCTGGCTCGACGACAGCACGCTGCTCGTCAACCGCAACACGTCTTACGGCGGTGCCGCGCTACATGCGGTGGACGTAGCGACGGGCGACTGCCAGCAGCTGTTCCCCGACGACATGGTCGTCACGTCGTTCCACCACCAGGGTGGCTCCACGGCGTACGTCGCCGAACGCACCGAGCTCCCTGGCGAGCTCTTCATTGCCGACCAAAGCGGTCAGCGTGTCCTCACCAGGCTCAACGAAGGCTGGTGCCGCCGGTACGTGCCGATAAGGGAGCATGGTCCATTCGAGTACGGGGCGGGAAAGGCGACGGGCCGGCAGTACTGGACCCTGGAGCCAGCGGACCCTCGAGCAGACCGCGCAGTCGTGCTCGAGGTGCATGCCGGGGCGCAGACCGTCTTCGGCCTCGGGTTCTTCCTCGAGTTCCAGGTGCTGGCCTCCCACGGGTACCGAGTGCTGTACGGTAACCCGGGCGAGACCGGTTCGCCTCGAAACACGGTGCCGATAGGACCCGAGCACCCGTCGAGGATGCTCGATAGATACACGGTCGCCTACCCAGCGGACACCATCGCTATGCTCGACGCAGCCTTGGCTCGTTGGGGGACCCCCGATGCGCCCGTGCACATCACGGGTGGCAGCAACGGCGGGTACATGACCAACTGGCTCATTGCCACCACGGACAGGTTCACGTCCGCCGCCGCCGACCGCTCCATCACCAACCTGCTGAGCGAGTTCGGCACATCCGACATAGGGTTCAACTACGTCCCACTAGAGCACGGCGGTAACCCCTGGGGCCACCACGACCTCCTCTGGCAGCAAAGCCCCTTGAAGCACGCTGCTAGCGTTCGAACCCCGGTGCTGATTCTGCATGGAGAAGAGGACCACCGTTGCCCGATAGGACAGGCCGAAGAGTGGTACGCGGCGCTGAAGCACTTCGGCAATACCGAAGTCAGGTTCGTTCGCTTCTCAGGGGAGGGCCACGACATGTCGCGCGACGGCAGGCCTGACCGGCGTGTCCGCCGCATAGAAGAGATCGTCCGCTGGTTCGAGCTCCATCCGATCCGCGTAAGCCGCTAGGACCCTGGGGTGGCGGCCGCCTCGCGTCGTGCATAGCCGAGGTCCAACGAGCGGCTACCCTGAACGGCGCACCAGCACCGCCGGCCGGGACGGGGGCTCTTGACCCTCCGGATGAGGGCGGGGCCACGAGCCACGTGCTGCGGCCCGGTGTTCCGGGCAGGGTAAGTGCGCCGAGCTTGCGCTGGCGCGCGCTGGGCCGTTACCCGCAGGCCAGGACGCATGGGTGCGTCGCTGGGGGCGCGAACCCCGCCGCCTACGGCGTTCGCGTAGCCCCCAGCGCGGTGAGGATCAGGACGATCGGCAGGGCCCGGTGCGCCATGCGGGCCTAGCGGCCGGCGTCCTCCTGGCTCGGGGAGCGGTTCGGGGTCGCGGCCCCGGCGTCAGAGGGCGCGGCGCCGGGCCCTCCGGCCGCCTGCCGACCGCTGGGCGAGCTGGCCTGCTGATGACCGCCGGGCGTGCCGGCCTGCTGATGACCGCCAGGCGTGCCGGCCTGCTGATGGCCGCTGGGCGTGCCGGCCGGCTGGTGACCGCTCGGCGCGGCGGCCTGGGCGCCGAACGGGCCGAAGCCGAGCTGCGTGCCCGCGCCCTACTGTGTGAACCACGGGAGGGGGAGCTGGTCGCGGAAGAACAGCAGGACGACGCCGGCCGCGATGATCGCCAGGGGCAGCAGCCAGCGCATCGCGTCGCTCGGGCCGCCGAAGACGAAGAACTGGAAGAAGAAGCCGAACACGGCGAACATGCCGAGGGCCGTCGTCGCCGCCTTCACGCCCTCGCGCTGGCGCTGCGCGTCGCCGATGAGGGTGCCGTACAGGTAGTTGCCGAAGCCGCCCGCGGCGATCAGCAGCGCCCAGCAGTACGCCCAGGCCTCCCAGCGGCCGGTGGCGTTCATGAACGTCAGGATGAGGCCGATCGTCGTCACGATCGCGCCGGGCACGGCCGAGCTCGCGGACTCGTGGTTGCCGAACAGGGCCGCCCCTAGCAAGAGCAGGCCGGGCAGCATCACGAAGAGCGGCCAGTCGATGACGTTCAGGTCGATGACCCACCCTGCCAGGAACAGGCCACCCACCACGATGAGAGCTATCCCCACAGCCTTGTTGCGGTCCTGCATGAGTCCTCCGGTATGATCCCTTCCGGCTAAGATCAGGCGCCCTGCGCGCCGCGCCGGATTGTGATTCACCCTCACATTTTGTGTGAGGGGGAGCGCGCCCGTTCGTATCCATCCCGGAGGACGTTCGCCCGGTGTCGCCTGCTTCCCGCCGCCGGATACTGGTGTGGTTAGCGGCGACGCGGGAACGGGGCGAGGCCCATGCAGGCTCGGCCCGGTACGGATGGGAAGGCGCCCGGACGCGTCCTGGTCGCCTACGCCACGCGCTTCGGCTCCACGCGCGACGTCGCCGAGGCGGTGGCCTCGAGTCTCCGCGCGGCGAGGCTCGAGGCGGACGTGGCGCCGGTGAAGGAGGTCCGGGGGCTGGAGGGTTACGGAGCGGTGGTGCTGGGCACCGCTGCATGTCGATGCACAGCGAGTCGAACCCGCTCCGGCTGGCGACCTCCGCGACGAACGGCTGTGGGACCGTCAGCCGGCAGTTCGTGGTGGTCTCGCCTCGGCGCCAGCGGGCCTTGAGGTCGCCGATGGCTTCGAACACGGGCGCTCCCGATGGGCTCGCGAGGGCGACGTCGCAGGGGTCATACCGCCGCAGCCATGAGCGCGAAGCCATCTCACGACTACTCGGTCGACCGGCGCTCGAGCCACTCGGTCTCCATGCGGGAGAACCGCTCGACGTGCGCCTTCATGGCGGCCCGTGCCGCCTCCTGGTCGCCCTTGGCGATCGCCTCGGCGATGGCATCCAGCTCATCGGCGATCGAACGGCGGATCTCGGCGGTCATCAGGGGGTCGAGCGAGCGAGAGGCGCTCTGGACCGAGCTGTGCACCGCGAGCATGACGGCGCTCCTCACGCGGTTCCCCGATGCGGCGGCGATGCGCATGTGGAACTCGAGGTCTAGGTCCGATACCAGGCTCCAGGCGACGCCGCGGTCCTCCACCAGCCGGCGCATCCTCGCGACGATGTCGCGTAGCTCGGCCACGTCCTGCGGGCTGGCGCGCAAGGCGGCCCAGGCCGCCGTTTCCGGCTCGAACGAGATACGGAACTCCTCGAGGTCCTGCGGAGAGACCTCGTGGAACCGCATGAGGGCCTCGAGGGCGGAACCGGCGCGATCGGTACTGGGGCGGACCACGAATATCCCCCCCTGGGCGCCAGGGCGGATCTCGATCCAGCCGAGCGCCTCGAGGCTGCGTAACGCCTCGCGCAGCGTGGCCCTGCTGACCCCGAACTGCTGAACCAGCTCGCGCTCGCTGGCGAGGCGGTCCCCGTACCGGAGCTTGCCGCTCAGGATCGCCTCCTGGACCTGAGCGATGATCGCCTCGAACGTGCGCGAGGCGCTGACGGGTCTGAATAGGCCTTCGGTCGACACCCTCTACGCTGCTCTCTGCCGTGGGTCCAGCGCCCCGTAGGCGAGGTCCACCAGCAGGCTGACCGAGGTGTACACCGCGGCGCTGAACAGCACGAAGGCCTGGACGACGGCGTAGTCCTGCCGGAGTATGGCGCTCACGACCAGCGAGCCGAGCCCCGGCCAGTTGAAGACCTTCTCGATCAGCACGCTTCCCCCTAAGAGCTGCGCCAGGACCATGCCGCTCGCGGTCAGCGTCGGGAGGGAGGCGTTGGGCAGCACGTGCCTGGTGTGCGCGCGCCAGCGCGTTATGCCTTTGCTGACGGCCACTGTAACGTGTGGAGCCCTCGCGGCGTCCAGCACGTTGGCGCGCAGCAGCCTCACGAGGTAACCGAAAGGGGCGATGGCGAGCGCGATCGCCGGCAGCGCCAGGTGCCGAGCGGCGTCGACGAACGTGGCCCACTGGCCTGCGAGGAGCGCGTCGACGGTGTAAAGCCCGGTGGCGGCCGGCGGAGCAGGGCTGGAGCCGAGCCGACCGCCGGGCCCGGGCGCCCAGCCGAGCAGCTCGAAGAACAGGAGCAGGGCGAGCAGACCGAACCAGAACGGGGGCGTGCCCGTCGCTGCGTTCGCCACGACCCTCACGAGGCCGTCGGCGAGACCGCGCCGGAACGTCGCCAGGGCCCCGAGTCCGACCGCGGCTGAGGCGGCGATCAGGAACGCGGCCAGGGCTAGCTCGACTGACGCTCCGAGGCGCTGACCGAACAGGGTACTGACGGGGGCGCCAGCGGAGTACGAGTGGCCCCATTCGCCCCTGACGAAGTCGCGGACGTAGATCACGTACTGCTCGAGCAGCGGTCGGTCGAGGCCGAGGCGCGCGGCCACCTCCGTCACCGTCTCCTCGTTGGCGAGGGGCCCGGCGATGAGGCGGGCGGGGTCGCTAGGCAGCGCTCGCAGCAGCACGAAGCTGACGATCGATGCGCCCAGCATCGCGGCCAGGGCGCCGAGAAGTCGGGTGACGAGGACGCGGGTCACGGGGCCGGTTCAGCCGACGGCGGGCAGCTCGCCGTATGGGTCGAGGAGGTCGCGTGCCCGGTCTGCCAGGAGGTTCGCGGCGGTGACGCCCATCAGGACGCCGAAACCGGGGAACACGCCGATCCACCACTGGCCCGTGAGCGCGTAGGGGAGGCCTTCGGTGATCATGACGCCCCACTCTGGGGTGGGGATCTGCGCCCCGAGGCCGACGAAGCCGAGCGCGGCGAGACTGAGGATCGAGTAGCCGAACACGGCCGCGGACTGGATCAGCACCGTGGTCCGCGTGTGGGGAGCCACGTGCTTGAACAGGACGCGAAGCCGCGGCACGCCGAGCGACTCCGCGGCCTCGACGAACTGTTCAGACTTGAACCGCAACACCTCGCCGCGGACCAGGCGCGCGTACCAGGGGACGGCCGTGAGGGCGATGCCTACCGACGCGGTGACCAGGCCCGCCCCCAGGCCTATCGTCACCGCCATCGCCAGGACGAGCGGCGGGAACGCGAGGACGGCGTCCATCACGCGCGAGATGACCACGTCCACCCAGCCGCCGACGAAGCCCGCGACCAGGCCGAGGACCGTGCCGATCAGCCCGCCGACGAGCGTGACCGCGACGCCGACGGCTACGGAGATGCGGGCGCCCCTGAGGAACCGCGCGAGAACGTCGCGGCCTACGTCGTCGGTGCCCATCGGATGGGCCGGCGATGGAGGCTCCAGCGAGGCCAGGATGTCGATGGCCAGCGGGTCCTTGGGCCACACCCAAGGACCCGCCACGGCCGCGACGACCAACGCGAGGAACAGGCCGAGCGCCAGGAGGAGCTGAGGGTCGCGGAGAGCGGCGCGCATCCGGCGGTGCTCAAGCCTGGTCCGTCTCGGCGAACGCGTGCGGGTAGTGCTTCCGCGCGAACTCCTCGGTGATGTAGCCCTCACGCAGGTCCTTCAGGACCGCCTCCACGGGACGTTCGGACGGCGAGCCGTAGCCGCCGCCACCGCCGCAGTAGAGCTCGAGCGTCGCTCCCTTCGGCACCAGAAGTCGCGTGGCCTTGCCGAAGTACGTCTTGGTGCCGTCTGGCATCCGGAGCGCGGCCCCGTTCGGCCGTCCCTCGCCGCCGCCCTCGAGGCCCCATGGGGCGTTCTTCGTGCGCTCGATGGCGGCCGTGACGTACGCGTCCTCGAGCATCGTGAAGTGGTAGTCGATGCCAGGGCCGCCGCGGTAGCGGCCGGGACCTCCGCTGTCGGGAGCGATCTCCAGCTTCTCGACCAGCCAGGGGTTGCGCGCCTCCCAGACCTCGATCGGCGAGAAGCGCGTGGCCGACTCCGCGATATGCAGCATCACGCCGCCGTCGCCGTTCGCATGCGCGCCCTGGCCCACGGGGTGTGGTGACCCGTCCGCCCAGGGCTCGCCGGTCTCCTCGCGCACGCCCCACCAGACGAGCGAGCAGATGTCGCCGCCGGAGCAGGCCGGGACGGCCGCAGGCAGGGCCTTCGCGATCGCGTGGTAGACCACCTCGATGGCCTGGAGGGCGGGCCACCCGTAGAGGAAGCAGGGGCTGGGGGGAAGCGGGTGGAACATGGTCCCGGGACGGGTGACGACCTCGATGGGCCGGAAGTGCCCCTCGTTCGGGGACTCGCCGCCGCCAGCGAGCATGCTGATCGCGATGCGGCTGGCCGAGATCGTCGACGGCACGGGGCAGTTGATCGGACCCGCCTGAGTCTCCGGGGCGTTGGAGAAGTCGATGCGGACGTCGGTGCCGTTCACCTCGACGCGCACCTCGAACGGGATCGGCGCGTCGCTGACGCCGTTGTTGTCCATCTCCCCGTACCCGACGTAGACGCCGTCGGGGATGCGTTCGAAGTACGACCTGACGACCGCCTCGCCGTGGTCGTACATGCGCTCCACGCAGATGTCGAAGGTATCGCGGCCGTACCGCTCGACGACGTGCACGAGGGCTTCAGCGCCCATGCGCACGCCCGTCACTTGGGCGTTCATGTCGCCGACGACCATCTTCGGCACCCGCGTGTTCGCGAGCGCCATGCGCTGTATGTCGCGCACGAGCTTGCCGCCGTCGTACAGCTTCACTCCCGGGAAGATGGTGCCTTCCTGGAAGACGTCGACGGTGTCGGTGGAGTAGGGGTCCTTGCCGCCGATGTCGAGCCAGTGGCCCTTGATCGCCGTGTACCCGACCAGGTCGCCGTCCTCGAGGAACACGGGCATGATCATGGCCAGGTCCTGTGGGTGCGATCCGGTGCCGTAGGGCTCGTTGTACATGATGATGTCGCCGGGCTTGAGGTTCTCCTCGCCGCCCACGCCCTCGACGGCGCGCTGCACGCAGAAGTTGAGTGTGCCCATGAAGAGGGGCAGCGACGGGGCCTGGGCCAGCAGGCGCATGTCGCGGTCGTAGATCGCGACCGCGAAGTCGAGCACCTCGTAGATGATCGGCGAGAAGGCTGTGCGCACGAGGGCGCGCTTCATCTGGTTGGCGGCGGAGTTGAGCGCGTGGCGGATGACCTCTGTGGTGACGGGGTCCGCGTCCTCCGATCTCTTGGCGCCCCTCATGCCCGCCCTGTGGACGACGGGGTCGTGAAGCCTCATCAGCGGTCACCTCGCTTCAGCAGGAGCGAGCCGTCGTCGAGGACCTCCACGGTGAAGTCCTCGTCGACGTAGGTGGTGGCGGTCAGCTCGGTGATGATCATGGGTCCCGGGTAGGTCCTGCCGGGGACCAGCGTCGAGCGGTCCCTGACCACGAAGGTCGTGAAGCGCCCGCCATGGAACGAGTAGGCCTGGTGGTCGGTGCTGATGAGACGGTCGCCGCCCGCGAACGTGGGTCTCTCCTCCAGGCGTGGGAGCGGCGTGCGCAGCGTCGCGCGCACGGAGACCATCTCGACGGCCTCCTCCAGCTCGCTGCCGAAGGTGCGCCTGTACTCCTTGGCGAACCTCTCCAACAGGCCTGCAGCGTCGATCGCGATGCGCCTGTCCTGGACGGGGACCGACACGGAGAGCCAGTGCTCCTGGCCGCGGTAGCGCATGTCGATGCTCGCCTCGGCGACGGTGTCCTCGCTCGCGATCTCCGCGCGCTTCTCCAGCTCCTCGTAGAGCTCGCCGAGCAGGGCGCTGGCCTCGGCCAGCGCCGCGTCGTCGACGACGCGGATGCGGGTGCGCGCGGTAGAGCGCGTCATGTCGGCGCCGAGCAGGCCCCAGGCGGAGAAGTTGCCCGCGAACGGCGGGACGATCACCTCGGACATGTCCAGCTCGCGGGCGAGCAGGCACGCTATCACGGGGCCCGCGCCGCCGAAGGCCAGGAGCCTGAGCTCGCGCGGGTCGACGCCTTGTTCGACCGTGATCTCGCGCATCGTGTTGGCCATCGCCGCGGACGCGATCGTCAGCATGCCTTTGGCGGCCTCCTCGACGGAGTAGCCGAGGCGCGATGCGACCGCCTCGAGCGCCCGCCGCGCTGCGTCGAGGTCGAGGTCGATACCACCGGCGAGATGGCCGGGGCCCATCATCCCCAGGACGGCGGCTGCGTCTGTCGTGGTGGCTTCTGTGCCGCCCTTGCCGTACGACGCCGGCCCGGGCTCGGCACCCGCGCTCCGGGGGCCTACCCGGAGCAGTCCGCCCGAGTCGATCCAGGCCACGGAGCCGCCGCCGGCACCGATCGACCGGACGTCTACCCAGGGCGTCTGCAGGGGCATGCCTGCTACCTGGCCCTCGAACAGGAGCTGGGGTCTACCACCGGTCATCAGGCAGGTATCGAAGCTGGTGCCACCGACGTCAGCCGTGATCAGGTCCTTGGCCGAGTGGCGCCGGGCCAGCTCGGCGGCGCCTTCGGCGCCGGCCACGGGGCCGGACATGATGCTCTCGAACGGCCTCTCGTCGGCCTCGGCGAACGTCATGGAGCCGCCGCCGGAGCGCGTGACGAGGAACGTGCCCTTGAAGCCGATCTCGCGAAGGCGCGACGCAAGCCGCTTCAGGTAGCCGGACATGCGGCCGCGCACGAAGGCGTCGATCACCGTCGTGCTGGTCCGCTCGTACTCGCGGTACTCGCCCGACACCCGGTGCGACAGCGATATCTCGCCGTCCCACCCCGCGGCCCGGAGCGCCTCGGCGGCGGCGAGCTCGTGCTCGGGGTTGGCGTAGCTGTTGATGAACGCCACGGCGATGCTCGTGACCCCCTCGGCGCGGAACACCTCGAGGGCCCGGCGGACGTCGTCCAGGTCGATGGGGCGGTGGACCTTGCCGTTCGCGAGGATGCGCTCCGTGACGGGCAGGCGCAGCCGGCGGGGCACGAGCGGTTCGGGCTGTTGCCAGAAGAGGTTGTACATCTCGGCCCTGTCGCCGCGGCGGATCTCCAGCACGTCGCGGAATCCGCGCGTGGCCAGCAGCCCCACCACCGCTCCGCGCCGCTCGAGAAGCGCGTTGAGGCCCACCGTCGTGCCGTGCAGGAAGTACTCGGCGCGGTCGATGACGTCGGGCGGCACGGCCTCCAACACGGCGCGCACCACGCCCTCCTCAGGGGCCGAAGGGGTGGTGGGGACCTTGGCCGCCTTGGTGACCCCGGTCCTATCGTCGAAGTAGACGAGGTCGGTGAACGTGCCGCCGATGTCTACGCCGATCCTGGTGCTCACTGCTCAGACCGCCTTCCCTGCGTCACTTGGCCCAGCGGCGCATGTCGGGGATGTGCGTGAAGTGGTAGTGGGTGACCCTGTTGCTGAGGACGGTCGGGAACTTCTCCGCGTAGACCATCAGCTTCGGGCTCTGGGCGCGCCACAGCTCGGTGATGCGGTCGTACAGGGCTTGGCGCTCCTCGGGGTCGACCGTGACGCGCGCCTTCACGAGCAGCTCGTCGGCCTCGGGGATACAGACCTCGGCGAGGTTGAAGCTGATGCCGCAGATCATGTCGTAGGCGAGGAAGTACCCCGCGTTCTGCACGCCCGGGCCGTCGAGCCTCAGGTGGCCCTGCGTCTGGTGGCCTTGGGTGAGGTCGGCGTACTCGGCCGCTGACACCGTCCTGATCGACACGTTGACGTTGAGCTGGCGCCAGACGCCCTGGAGGACCGTGGCGATCTGGCGGTGGACGGTGTTGCCCTCGGCGATCACCAGCTCGGTGTTGATAGGTAGCTGGACGCCGGACTCCCTGAGGAGCTCGCGGGCCTTGTCGAGGTCGAACCGTCGCGGCTGGCTGAGCTCGGCGTTGTACTCGGGCAGGCCGGGGATGATCGGGCCGTAGAAGAGGCTCCCATATCCGTACGCGATCTTGTCGAGGATCTCCTGGTAGGGGACCGCGTAGGTGAGGGCCTCGCGGACGAGCGGGTCGTCCCAGGGGGCCTTGCCGTTCGGCAGGTGTACCTGCTCGGCCAGCGTCACGTCGTGCGCCACGACCCGTACGTTCGGGTTGCCGACGAGGCTGGCGACCTGCTGCTTGCCGAGGCCCATCGTCACGTCGAACTCACCGTTCCTGGCCTGCAGCAGGAGCGTGGCGGGGTCGGAGACCCACGTCACCTCGATACGCTCACTGGCCGGCGGCTCGTCGAAGTAGTCAGGGTTGGCGACGAGCACAGCACGGACGTTCGGCTCGTACTCGGCCAGCAGGTACGGCCCGCTGCCTGCGACGTGGCCGGCCATGTACTCGTTCGGCTGGCCCGGTACCACTCCACCGTTGGCCTCGACGACGCTGGGATCGACGATCGAGGCCGCCGGCTGGCTCCAGTTCTCGAGCACGCTCGGGTTGGGGATGGAGAGCGTGAACCGGACCGTGTAGTCGTCGATCACGTCGATCGACTCGATGAGGTAGGGGTCGTAGAAGCCGTCCAGCAGGAAGTACGCCCCGCAGCCGTTCATCGCGAGCGTGCGCTCGAACGAGTACTTGACCGCGTGGGCGTCCACAGGGCTACCAGACGGGAACTTCCAGCCCTCGTGCAGGTAGAAGGTGTAGACCCTGCCGTCCTCGCTGACGTCCCACGACTTGGCGAAGTACGGCTCGATCTTGGAGGGGTCGAACTGCGTCGTGCCGTCCGGGCCTTCCTTGGTGCCGTACTGGGTGAGGCGGACGTAGAAGGTCTGCAAGAAGCCGAGCTCCCAGAGTCCACAGGCCCAGGCGGGGTCGAGCGTAGCGGGCGCGACCGAGAAGGCGACCCTCAGGGGATCGGTGCCTTGAGCGAGCCCGGTGCCGCCCAGCAGTAGCGTCGCTAGCAGGAGGAGGGCGGTCCTCAGGGGAGAAGACCGATGGAGTCTACGAGGGTCCTGTGGCCACTGCTTCACGGCGACCTCCATGATGTTCAATGGTTAGACCATTATCATGACCCCGTCGGCTGAGCGCAACATGCGGAGGGTGCCGCGGTACGGTCCCGTCGTCGCTCGCCGCGGACCTGGTGGAGGCATGTGACCGTGAAGATCCTTGGGCCCGAAGAGACCGCGGCTCTGCTCCCGTACGAGCGCCTCGTCGAGGGGATAGGCGACGCCGTCAGGCGGCGCGCGGCCGGAGAGGTCACGGTCCCCGACCGCCTCCACATCGGCCTTGGCACGGCGGGGACGCTGCTGGTCATGCCCGCGGCCGACGACGCGCTGGCCATCACGAAGCTGGTCACTGTACACCCAGCGAACAGCGGCACGGACCTGGCCACGATCCAAGGGGAGGTAGTGGCCTTGGACGCCCGCACCGGACGACGGCTCGCCGTGCTCGACGGCGCCGCCGTCACCGGCCGCCGGACCGCCGCGGCGTCGGCGCTCGCAGCGCGGATCCTACGGCCAGGGCTGCGGGGCCCCGTGCTGATCGTCGGCGCCGGGGCTCAGGCTCGGGCGCACCTCGAGGCGTTCCACGCCGTCTTCGGGGTCGACGTGTTCTTCCTCTGCTCCCGCACCCCTGAGAGGGCACGGGAGTTGGCACGCCACGCGCGAACCCTCGGGCTCGACGTCACCGTCGTCGCAGCCGTCGAGGACGTGCTCGGAGAGACGAGCGTCGTGGTCACCGCCACGACGAGCAGGGAACCTGTTATCGCCTCCGGTGTGCGCGAGGACGCGTTGGTGCTCGCCGTGGGCGCCTATCGGCACGACATGGCCGAGGTCGACCCCGACGTGGTGGCCCGGTGCGAGCTCGTCGTCGTCGACGACATGCAGGGTGCCAGGGCCGAGGCGGGCGACCTGCTGCGTGCCGTGGCGCGCGGGGTATGGTCGTTCGCGAGCGCGTCGACGCTCCAGGACATCGTCCTGAGCCCGCGTGAGGCGCCGGGCCTGACCCTGTACAAGAGCGTCGGTCATGCCCTGTTCGACTTGGCCGCTTGCCGTGTGGCGCTGGGCGTCTGAGCTGCGTCCGCTAGGTGCCTGGAGCCGCCGGCTCTGCGGTAGTGTCGCGCGGCGCTGACCGAGCGCCACCGGTGCGCGGTGATACCCCCTCTGCGGTGCGGGCCGTGCGGCCCGCGTCGATATGCACCAGGGCTGCGGCTAGCGCCACGGGGGCCGCGACGGCGAGCGCCACGCCCACGGTACGCAGGGCCCCGCGCTCGCCCCGCGTCAGGGCCAGGTGTCCCCGCCCTGTCCACGGGTGCGGCGCGGGGCCTGGGTCGGGCGGACCGCTAGGCCGCCTCCCCGTCGCCGGTCCAGATCGGGGCCGGGCGGAGGCTCAGCCCGCGGTCGACCGCATGGTGCGCGCCGCGACGGCCGCCATCCAGCAGAGACCGACGTAGCACGCGACCCTCTGGGCGGCGCCGCTCCAGCGCGCCCACTGGGCGCCAGACAGGTCGGCCGCCGCGACGACCGCGGTCAGGACGAGGAGGGCCACGACGGCCAGAGCGGCCGCCCAGGAGTACCGCGCCCACTCGGGCGGCTCGCCGAGGCGCTTCAGGAACGGCTCGCTGAAGAGGGCGGAGGCTGCCAGGGCGAGCATGAAGACGGGGCCGGCGACGCCGTGGACCCTGCCGGCGAACGTGGTCGCGGCCGGCTCAGCGACGCCGGGCGGGTAGCCCAGCGACGGGTCCACCCGGAAGAGAGCGGCCACCAGCAGCGCCGCCCCGGCCACCACCAGGGCCACAGAGTAGGCGCTAGGGTTCCGCGCCTCGCGCGGGAGGGTCCAGGTGGTCGCGCCGTGCACGAGCAGCAGCAGGGCCGTCACGACCAGCGAGGCCACCCCGACCCAGCCCCAGTCGCCGAGGGCGCGATGGCTCACCCAGTGCCTGAGGACCGAGTAGTCGGGCCGCAGCAGCGCGTCTACGAGGTCGACGACCACGAAGACGCCAGCGCCGACGATCCCAGCGGCCAGGCCCAGGCGAGCCAGCTGCGTCTCGCGGGGGGCGGTTCGCGTGGATGTCGTCACCGTCATATCGGCCTCCTTGCAGTGTCTGCATTCCAACAGATACTGTGTGCAATCAGAGAAGTCAAGGAGGTGTGAACGTGCCCACCCTCAGCGAAGCCCTGACCCCCCTGTACCGCCGCTACCTCTCGGCCGTCGTGCTGTTCCACCAGCGCGCGGCGCGGGCCGCCGGCATCGGCGCGACCGACTACCAGGCGAGCAGCCTCCTCGCGCTGCGGCCGTCCTGGACCACCGGCGAGCTGGGCGCCGCCCTCGGCCTCACCAGCGGAGCGGCCACGCGGCTCGTCGACCGGCTGGTGGCCGCCGGGGTGGCGCGGCGCGTCCCCGACCCGGCCGACCGGCGCAAGGTCCAGATCGAGCACACGGGGCGCGTCGACGAGCGCCTGAACGCCGCGCTCGACGAGGTGCGGGAGCCGATCGACGCGGCGATCTCCGGCCTCGACCAGCACCAGCTCGAGGGGCTGGTCGCCTACTTCGAGGCGGCGGCGAGGGCCTTCGAGACCGCCTCCGCGCCCTTCGCGGGCTGAGGACCGGCCGGGGCTCCGGGCCGGGTCCCGGTGCCCGGGCCGTGGGGCCCGCCGTCGCTGTCGAGCCCTAGGACGCGGCGGCGGCGCTAGGCGCGCCCCTCCCCAGGTCGGCCCTCCTCAGCGTCATCGCGTTCACGGCGACGATCACGGTCGAGAGGCTCATCAGCAGCGCGCCCGCGGCGGGCGAGAGCTGCACGCCGGCCCAGGCGAGCGCGCCGGCGGCGAGGGGGATCGCGACGGCGTTGTAGCCCGTCGCCCAGAACAGGTTCTGGACCATCTTCGCGTAGGTGGCGCGCGAGAGCCGCAGCGCCGCGAGAACGTCCAACGGGTCGTCGGCCACGAGCACGAGGTCGGCCGACTCGATCGCGACGTTCGTGCCCGCGCCCACGGCCACGCCGAGGTCCGCCTCGAGCAGCGCCGGGGCGTCGTTGATGCCGTCGCCCACGAACGCCACCGGCCCGCCTCGCTTCAGCTCGCGCACCAGGGCGGCCTTCTCACCGGGCGGGACGCGGGCGTGGTAGCCGTCCATGCCGAGCTCCTCCGCCACGGTCCTGGCGACGGCATCGGAGTCGCCGGTGATCATCACCGTGCGCACGCCCATCGCGCGCAGGCCCGCCACGGCGTCCCTGGCGCTCGCCCTCACCCGGTCGGCGAGGGCGAAGAGGGCCAGGACGCGGTCCTCGGCCATCAGCGCGATCACGCTCTCGCCGCGCGCCTCGGCCTCCTCGAGCCCCTGCCTGAGGGCTGGAGGGACGTCCAGGCCGCGCTCCGCCGCCCACTCGGGCCGCCCGACCGCGTAGCGGCGTCCCTCGACACGCCCGCGCACGCCCTGGCCGGCGACGACCTCGAACGCCTCGACGTCAGGGGGTTCGATGCCCGCCGCCGCGGCCCGCTCGACGACCGCGCGGCCGAGCGGGTGCTCGCTGCGCACCTCGAGGGCCGCCGCCAGCCTCAGGGCCTCGTCCTCGGCGACGCCGTCGGCGTGCACGCGCCGGACCGCGTACGCGCCCTCGGTGAGCGTGCCGGTCTTGTCGAACGCCACGGTGCGCACGTCCCGGGCGCGCTCGAAGGCCTCGCGGCTGCGCACGAGGACCCCGTGGCGCGCGCTGACCGCCGTGGCGTTGACCGTGACCAGGGGGACCGCCAGGCCCAGGGCGTGCGGGCACGCTATGACCAGCACCGTGACGGCGCGCGTGACCGCCTCCTGCACGTCGGCCGCGGCCAGCGCCCACGCCGCGAACGTCACGGCCCCGGCGGCGACGGCGACGTAGAAGAGCCAGCCCGCGGCGCGGTCGGCCAGCGCCTGGAAGCGGCCGCGCGACGCCTGCGCCTCCTGCACCAGGCGCTGCACCTGCGAGAGCGTGGTGTCGGCGCCGGTGCGCGTGACCCTCACCGTCAGCGCGCCCTCGCCGTTGACGCTGGCCCCGACGACCTCGGCGCCTGGCCCCTTCGCCACGGGCCGCGACTCGCCCGTTAGGAACGACTCGTTCACGCTGCTGGCGCCTTCGACGACCTCGCCGTCGACAGGCACCTGCTCGCCGGGGCGCACGAGCACGACGTCGCCGACGCGGAGCTCGGCGACGGGCACGTCCTCCACGCCGCCCTCCGCGAGCCTGTGCGCGACGGTCGGCAGCAGCTTCGAGAGCTCCTCGAGGGCCCGCGACGCGCGCCGCACGCTCGCGGCCTCGAGCCAGTGGCCGAGGAGCATGACGGTCGTCAGCGTGGCGAGCTCCCAGAAGAACGGCATGCCCGGCGCCCCGAGCGCGACGGCCATGCTGTAGCCGTAGGCGACGGTGATCGCCAGGCCGACGAGGGTCATCATCTCGGGCCGGCGCGCGGCCAGCTCGTGGCGGGCGCCACGCAGGAAGACCGAGCCGCCGTAGAGGAAGACCGCCGTGCCGAGGAGCGGGTTCACCCACGCGCTGCCCGGGAACTCGACGGCGCGGTACCCGAACCACGACTGGAGCTGCTCGCTGAAGTAGAGGACCGGAAGGGTCAGCGCCAGGCTCACCCAGAAGCGCGCTCGGAACCCCTCAGGGTCGTGTCCGGCGTGCGCGTCGTGCCCGACTTGGGCGTCGTGGCCGCCATCCGCGCCGTGGCCGCCATCCGCGCCATGGGCGGCGTGCGCGTCGCGGCCGGCATGGGTGTCGTGGCCGGCGTGCACACCGCTCGGCTCCGGGGCGGGCCGGTGTCCGTGGTCGTGCTCGGCGTGCTGCGGGTCGTCCATGTCGACCTCGGCGTCCACCCCACCTGGGGTGGGGTAACACAGGGTAGCACCGCGCCGACGACCGCGGCGGAGGTCGCCCGACGGCCCGGCCGACCCGTGCCGCGTGCCCGGGCCGGCGCCCAGGCCGGTCCAGACATCGGCCCGCC
>Ga0065720_1019224_pt1 | contig 32117 bp, 19 predicted proteins | sample Thericmetagenome_FD_59107 | JGI IMG/M metagenome (GOLD analysis project Ga0065720, IMG submission 59107) | Thermophilic microbial communities from the Joint Bioenergy Institute, California, USA of rice/straw/compost enrichment - eDNA_2 v2... | ecosystem: Engineered > Solid waste > Grass >... | reverse complement strand
AAAAGCTTAATCTCAAGCTAAGGTGAAGATATCTCTCTTCAACCAAAAGATCCCTGACTGTTATAATTATATTCGACCATGACACAACCATCCTGGCTAATTCAGCTTTCTAGCAGATTCAGTAACAGTTTCTGAATTAGAAGCTGTCTATTAAATTTACAATGTATCAGAGAATCATGATTTTCTTGAAAGTGAACTGAATAATTTTATTTTTGTTAATCAAATAATAGAATTAGAGCCACATTTACCTCCATTGAGATGTGTCAGGACAGCCTTTATACATGACCAGAAGACTGTGTAGGAACCTTCATTAGGTTCTCGTGTGATTGTCTACAGAGCTGGAAGCCAGAAAGTCATTGATAATCTCTGTTTCATCCCCCAAGTAACGTTGGCAACAAATCACTTCCAAAAGAAAAAAAAATGGATTAACTTTATGGAATGACGTCAGAGACGTAGTTTCAGATTGAAAAATTATGCTTTTTTTGCTGTTAATATGCATAAATTTCCAAATAATTATCTGATATTTCCATCCATTACCTGTGAAAATAAAATCTTATTGCTCACTTGTGATAACTTTTCTTATTGTAAAATGACTTTCCTCTCCTAACTTAAACATTAATACAGACTCTTTAATATAAGAAACTCAATTTTTATGGTAATTCTTCACTATTACGTGTATTCGATATGGATTCTTAAATCATAAAATTACTGTCAATGATCATGAACCTTAGGTCTCTTATAGAGATGCCTTTTTAGTTACCAAGAACAGCCTTGAGGAGCTTGCCAGCGCCATCACCAACAGCTTGGTATTGTCCCTTTTGGAATTGGGAGTTCATGGTGTTAATTTGGCTTTGGTAAGCAGCATGGTGAAGAGTGACGTAGGCAAGGAACTTAGCTTGAAGTTGAGTAGGGGTGTACTTGTCAAGGCCATAAGCTTTTTGGATTTGATCAGTTTCGGGGTCATCACCAGCGCACTTCTTGACTTCATCAGGAAGTTTGTTAGAATAGTCTTGAACAGTTTGGATAGCTTGTTGAATCTTGTTGGCAGCGAGTTGAGCAAGGACGTTTCCAAGGGTGTTCATGGAGAGGGTAGCAGAGGCATCGTCAAAGCAAGTGATAAGTTCCTTAGGATCAGCCAAACCACCTTGTTCCCAGAATCCATTGAAGACAAGTTGTAAGTTAGCCTTGTCATCTCCGAGGATGGGCAAGAAGCTCATAGCGGAGGCAGAGGCAACGAAAACGATCAAAGCGAGGGCAGAGATGGCTCTCATAAGATCTGAATTACTTAAATAATTATAATTTTCAATCCATCTCAGCTTAAATATATATCCAACTGAATTAAGTCTCACAACGATATGAGTCTATAAAGGAGGAGATTCAACCAGGATTACCCCTAGATAAAACCTCTTGAAAAAATACGTCCGAAGTGAATTTTCTTTTCCTATTTTTCTCACTGACTGCATTTAAAATTTTCTTAAGCTGTTTCATTACTAAGATAATAGTAACTGTGACTTGACTTCATTCTAATCTTCAGACGCCAACTAAGTGAAAACGTTTGACATTGTTCACCAAAGTTCATGGAATTCTATTTAGATGTTTTTTCTCTTTGGTTCATTGCAAAGAAAAGAAAGCTCTAATTGATAGATATTTAGTTTTTAGGAGTAATGTGAGTGAAAGAATTCCAGGAATTAGCTTTTAGTATTGAAACTATTCATAACAAGTCATGATATATAATAAAATGGATTACAAATTATTATACAGTCAATTAATAAAGATGACCCTTAATTAATCTTTTCTGCAAGATCTAATGCCTTAATAAATTCTTCCTCAGTAAAGTTGAGCATTTTTGCAGCTTCAAGGTGAGTCTTTTGTCTCTTGAGGATATCAATAAGTTTAAGTTGCTTCTTGAAGGCTTGAAGGAGCTCATTTCTCTGTCTTTCAAGCTTTCTATTCTCTTGTATAACTTTTTCGTATTGCTTTTTAATATCATCATTTCTGTCATCAACATTCATTCGTTGCTGCTTTAATTCAATCTTCAATTTGTCGACTTCTTCTTGGAGTCTATTAATCCTAAAACCCGTTAGATCCAAGTTCAAATTCTTTACTTGACATCCTTCTTAGAAACGTCTCCTTCAATTTTCTTAGAATTCTTTGACAAATTTTCATTTTCCTAAGAACTTATTCCCAGCTCAATTATTTTTACCTTCTTCAAGTTGTTTATTTCTCTTTCTTGAGCATCACATTTCGCAGACATCTCAGTGAGCTGCTTTCTGGTTTGCTCAAGTTTATCATTTAGTGAAGTGATCTGGTTGACATATTTCTTAGACTCTTCAGAAATACTTTTTCCCTTATTTTCAATTTCGTCAATTTGGGCTTCCTTGAGTCTTAACATGTTTTCCAGCTTCTCAATTTCAGTCATTAAGGCTTCTATCTTGGCCCTTTGGAATTGAATGGTTCTTTCTAAAGCATTGAGAATAATAAAAATCAGCTCTTACCATTTTCAGCATTTGCTTCAACAAGCTCTTCATATTTCTTTAATCTCTGTAATTCTTCTCTTTTCTTTATTTGTTGGAGCTCTTGTTCGATTCCCCCTTGTTCCTCCTCTTGAGGTTCATCTTCTTGTTCTAAATATCTCTCTTCAGCTGTCTTATAATCTGGCTTAGAGAAATCTTCCTCGTTGGGTTCGTGATCGTAGTTATCTCCAACTTCAGGATCAGATAATCTTTCATTATCATATTTTTCAGCCTTTATATGCTCCTACAGAGTGTGTGAAGAAAATTTTAAGAAATATACAAGTTGCTCTTTTATGGCATTTCTCTTGTTGTCGAGTTCTTCGTTGAGTTTCTTGAGTCTTTCTTCTCTTTCTTTCAAAGTTGACATTGTTATAGATAAGTTTTAAATTCTGTTCAAATTTTAAAAATCTATGAGAAGACTTAATACTGTTAGAAACACCTATATATTACTCCTAAACCGGACAGCCCATTAAGCTTCAGCCTGAAGCCAATCTATTCATTAAAAGAGAAAGCTGAAAAAAATTCCTGTGAGCTGAATCAGATAAAGCATCAATACAAAATTTGGATTTGATTGTGAGTTATACTTTCATTATTACAGATCTTATCATAATGAAATCTACAAAATGCTCGCTAATTCCTTCTATTCTCCTTGATCATACTCTACAGAAGTGTGATAACCACCCTCTGTCTTTTGAACTTCCTCATAAAGAATTTTTAACTTTTCTCTTATGATAACCATTTCTTCCAAAATTTGATTGATCTTTCTTAGGTTTTGTCGATTCTCCATTAGCAATTCCCGCTGCATTTCAACCAATTCTAGAGTGTAGTCGGACATTTCAAATGAAAGATTTGCACTATCAAATAACAAGAAAGCGTAATTGATGAAGATATTTGCTATTTCATGGAAGCATATCACAGTGTCATTCCATACCTCACTCAGATGAGGATTATTGGCTTGAAATGCTTGAAGGAGCATTAGAAACTGCTGACATTTGTTATTCATCATTAATGCTAAAACTGGTAAATTCTCACGAATTTCCATTATGTCCTGAAAAGTAGGATTCATGAAGAAATTTGCTGGGGATTTTGAAATTATTGTTTATTTCAATATCCCAAATTTTACATTGTTTCATTCAGTCAGGCTGAACTATAAAATTCATTTCAGTGAGAGATTAAAAAGGCTCATTCATATGAGACTGTGAAAGAATAAAAATAAGAAAGATACATAAGAGAAGATCCTATTCACAAATGAAAGATCTTATTGACATGAAATGTTATCTTTGTAGCAATCATCATCACTCCTAACCCAAACAAAACATCATTTCCAAAACAAATGAGTATCCAATAATGAAGATAGCATAGATTTTTCAATTAGGGCTATCCAATCATAAAAAGCTGTGTCTTCCATATCCGAGCACTTAATAGGCAGAGTCCTGAGAGACTAACTTTGGATGTCATTGTATAAAATATATATTTCGATACCAAAAGAGTGACTTTAATCTGAACAAGGCCGAGCCAATGAGAATAAATGATAACTGACTCCAAAAGCAATGAAATAGAAAATACCAACTCTGCCTGGTGTCTGTTTTTTTCTTTGAATGAATGTATTAAAAAGCACTATCTTCCAGTTAGTAAGTATATTAGGATTCTGAGTTTTATAGAGAGCCCATCCACAATCCAAGGCTCCAAGAATCGTGTTCAAAGCTTGAATTGGGTTCCATTCTGTAGTAAGAAGGTCATTAACCAAATAAAGAGTCAATTTAGGAGCATCTTCAATGACAGATCTGATAAATGCATTCTTGTATTTAATGAGGAAGGATCTTTCACATGGAAATTGTTGACTCGAGTATCTTTGGAAATGAAGACTGTTTGACAGAAAATTTTTATTAAACAGAAATTCCAAATACAGCCAGTTTAGCATGGACACAAGAGCAGCACGATTAATGATCTTGACAACAATAATGGCAATTTGTGTTTCTGCTTGTATCCATTTTGACAACAATAAAGGGGAGTCTTGTAAGAGTCTGAACACGCAGGAGATAAGCGTAATGCAAGGATGGTTGTTACAGTCATCAAAGTTCTCTTTGAAATAACTTTCAAATTTACTTCTAAGTTCTGAGTACTTTATTTGAATGTTTTTCCTTTCACATTCATATTCACTTCTGACACTCAAGAAAAAGTACATGAGAGGAGGGAGAAATAATGCGGATAAGCAGGATAACTTCATTGAACTGCTAAAAAACGCTGTGGTAAGGCTGTAATAAATATTGAGTACCATAAGTATAGCATTACTCACAGGAATAGCATAGGATTGGATAAAGGTCATATATGCGAAGGGAATATGTATAGTTGCGTTGTTTCGTTTGAGATTGCATAATGTTTTATAAAATTTTAACTAGCTTAAGTTTTAACTTAATTGGGGCCAAAAATGAACCAAAAACTTAAATTTTTATAAATTCTGATCGTAATTTGGGGATTTTCTACACATTCTAGCTCTCCCATTATTCTTTATCTTGAATACGGTATCTCTTTAGCTCACAGCCATATCCATTGGCATATGTATAGTGAGGAATTCTGTGAACTTATTATCATATTTAGCTTGTATGTGGAAAACTAAACTTTGGGTACCAATTTCTGATTAACTATATAATCAGAAATCATTTACTTCTGACAAAATTATCTGTATGAAGATATTTAATGAGAAATTTGTTGACGAATCTTCTGGCTCACTAGTAACCATTACAAATGCAAACAACTATAAACTCAGCCAAGTATATACAGACTTAAATAAAATTTCTATAAATCACTATTACCAGGATTTACAATGCTTCTCAGAGTAGCATTACCTGTAGTGAGTAGAGAAGTCAATTGCTCCACTGAGTCTTCAAGTTTATGGATCCTTCTTGTAGTCAAAATTAAAGTAAATAAGAACAAGAAGACTGTCACAACCAGTAGAGAGACAGTCAGTTTCAATAGATTGCTCATGGCTTTTATCTGGACATCTACCTTCTCTTGGACCTTCTTGACAGTATATGATCTCAGTGCAGGCTCACCATTTGACTGAGAATGTTGATTCTGTTCATCGCTATGTCTTTCTAGGTTTATGTCTGTTGATTTTTCAACTTCGAAGTTGGCTTCAGCAGCTCCTTTCTTTCCTCCTTCAGGAATCAGCTTCCTTTCTCTGACCTTTTTGAGCCAGAATTCATGATCTTTCTTCACGGCTTCAAGACTCTTTTCTCTAATTTTCTTTTCAAACATGCAGCTCTTGACAAAGATGACGCTTTGTGTGATGCTATGACCATTAAGAAGGAATATTATTAAGCCTACACTAACTTGCATTTTTCAGTACTTCCTTCAGAAGGAGTCACATGCCATTTTTCTTCGACTTGGAAATGATTACCATATGGAACATCCAGAGTCTTGGTCATCTGATTTACTATCAATTCACCACTACTTCGTAAGAAATTAGATAGATTTTAAATACTTCTCCTTTTTATAAGTAAGAATCTTGTGAATTCTTGTTCTGTCTTTAAACGGAACATCAGTGACTTTCACAACCATACGAATTTCTCTCATATTCATTCCCATTTCTTGGTTCATTTCCCATTTCGTTCCATTGATATCCATATAATTTAGCTAGAAATAATTAGACTTTCACTTCATCGAGACTACATCTCTAAAGAGCTCTTCCATGGAATATGGAGCATCATCAGCAAAGAACAATTCAAAGAATTTTTCTGTTGAGATAGGTAGAATAACCTTAAGGGTTTCTGTGGCATTTTCTTGTTTTTCTGGAGTCAATAAGGTAATTTCTCCTCCTTCTTCACCTACACATTTAAAATAAAAAAGTTTGGTTTACCTCCAGCATCAGGTTCTACGCGGCTGGAGGGGTCAAAATTGATAGGTGTCCCTTTCCAGATTGCAGTAAGTAAATCAAAAGCATTATCTCTGTTAGATATACTTGTAAAAATAAAAGTCTTGTTCTTTGTTACAACTTCTATGGAATTTTGAAGGAATCCAAGAGTTGCCTTCTTGTTAATCTCTATGATCTCTGTTATAGGAATAACTTCCTAGAATTTTATCAGAACAAAACACTTAAATACTTTCTTTTCAATTCCCATAATTGCAGCATAGAAGCAAAGATAATTTTCCATGCAGAATAATCTACCATGGATTGGTATCTTGGTAACTGTGGACAAAGCACAAGTAAAATCTTCGTAAATAAAGTCTTCCTTTGGAAGATTGAAGAGCTTGCAGATTCTCTTTTGTGCCATAGTTAATAAAATTATTAAAGATTTATTAAGATATAAAAGGGCTTACAAGCTGAGAGATCAGATTAGTTTGAAAGAAAAAGTGTACAAAATCGAAGGGGAGATGATTAGCTGTACAATAACTCAGAGTTAAAATTACTGAAAATGTGTGTTGCAATCAACGAAAACAAATATTTGACAGGAAAAGCTCATATATCTCTCTTATTCGGCTTCATTCTTAACTCTAATGGGTTCTTCAGGAATCATTTGACCTAAAAAGTTAATCAATTTTAAATATATATCTTTACTCTTTGTAGCAGTATTATTTCCTTCTCTGCCCCAATCACCCAAGGTTTCCTTTCCTTTATCTTCAGTTCTAGTTCCTTCCTCATATTTCACAGGTTGGCTACCCCATTGGTTTGGATTTGGTAGCTCTCCTGGCTCTCCCCATCCATCATTGGTACCACCTTGTCCCCAGCCATCGTTGGGATTTCCTCCAGTTTTAGTTTCTTCCCAGCCTGCAGGCTTGCCCCAGCCACCCTGAGGCTTTGAATAGTCATCCTTTCTTCTAGAATCCTGACCACCTCTACGGTCATCTCTTCTATCCTTATTGGTTGAGTGATGACCAGGTCCTCTTCTATCATCTCGGTCACGACGGCTGTCTCTATGTCTGTCGTCTCTGTCATAGCGGCCCTTGTCTCTGTTGCTTTCTTTTTCACGACTTCTACTTCTGCTTCTGTCCTTTCGACCTCTTCCCTTATCTCTATTTCTGTCATCGCGTCTGTCTCCTCCAAACTTGCCCTTTCCGAATCTTTCATGACTTCTGTCTCTGTTGTGTCCTCTTCTGTCATCAAAGCCCTTTTCGGATTTGACTCTAAAATCATCTCTTTCAGTCTTGATTCTAATGTTATCATCAAAGGCTCTTCCCAAATGGGTAGGAGTATTGAGACCTTGACCATAAGAGTCATATCTTTCTCCCTTAGGCTGGATTGCCTTAGGAATAGCAATAGGAGGCTTGTAATGCTTGAGGAACTTGTGGTATTCGGGCTTGTGATAGTTGCTCTTGAACCAAGAGATCAAGAATGACAGGTTTTGGAAGATGTTATCATGGAACAAGAGACCATTTTGCTTGACTTTAATGTACTCGGTGACAACATTGTAGTCCTTGGGAGCATAATATAACACTAAGTATTGAGGGGCCTCAACTGAGAATCCAAATCTATAAGGAATGAATTTTGGATTCTCTTCCTTTTCTTGCTTGATGATTTCCTCGATGCGGGTAGGATTCTCATCGCTGAACTTGTTGCTCTGAATGATGCTGTTAACGAGGACATTACAGGGTTGGATATAACCTGCAATGAGCTCATCCAAGCTTTCATAAGCTTGATCCTTCAAGAAGAGTTTTCTGCCTATCTTATCATTTGGTCCTTTAGGGCTTTCCTTAATATCAAGATGGACATAGACATTCTTATAGAATTTCCAGGTGATAGTCAAGTGGTCAGTACCTCTTGAACTGGGTCTGATAACATAATCTCCAATCTCTTTGTCCTCAAGGTATTCGAGGGCTCCTTGGCCTGAGGTATTTTTGAATTTGGGATGGTTAATCTTTCTGGCAATGTATCTGGTGGACTGAGCTTTAGCGGTTTGGACTTGAGGGAAGTCTTCTTCATCAACAATTCTAAATGTATGATTATCAATGGACTTGTGAAGTTTTTTGATATATGACTTATGATCATCTACTACTGACTTCTTCAAAGCGAGTTGAATCTTTGTAAAATCACTATCTTTGTGGTCTTGACCATCTCTGCCTTTTCCTCTCTGGCCTGACTTTTCGTCAAAATTAGTTTTGAAAACTCTTGCAGTCACGACTTGGCCTTCATGGAATTTGCTTGTTAAGTCTGTCACTGGATCCTTGGAATCTAGGGCGTCCTGACTAAATACTATACCATCAATTCCGCATTCCAACTTGCAGATCAGATTCTTCTCGTTGACTCTTGTAATTCTAGCATTGACTAGAGAACCATGTTGCAACTCAAATGGATGAGTCTTGGTCATTTTGTAGAACAAATCTTGATGATCCATTTCCTTGGGTGCTCTTGGATCATCAAATGGCCTTGTTAACTCCTTCACGATGAAATCCAAGACAATCTTCATGTTCTGTTTACCCTTGGACTCCAAGTGAGCAGCGTAATCGTCGAGATCCAATTCATCAAGCTTTTGAGGCTTTTCCATAATCTAAGAATATAAATTAAGGCAACTTTTCGAATTACAGTCTTGATATAATCATCAGTCTTGACTTCAACATCATCAAGTGCATCCTTAGCGATCTTCTGTGCCAATCTGTAATCTAAAGCTTTAAGACTTATTAAAGAAAATAGTACCATTTGGATGGATTCTGGTGGTATCGAGAAGATCAACTTCTCCTTCCTCATCAACAACTTTGATAAATCCAGCCATATTTGTAAATACATTTTTATTAACGAGCTTTTCTTCAGTCAGTTCTCTTCTGAGGGTAAGCTTGGGGAATCTTTGGGTCAAGGAATCCAAAATGTGCTTGGCTTTTCTAGGACCAAGACCACAGACGAATTGAAGAGGATATGACAAATGCAAATGTCTCATGATCTTGTTAATATCAATGCCAACTTGGTTAGTAACTTCAATAGCGGCTTTTTCAAGTTCCTTAAGAAGCTTCTCTGTGTTAAGAGAATTTTGCAGATCGTGCAAGACAATATAAAGGATACCATTCTCTTCTTTTCTATGGTGCCAGAGCTTCAATGTCTCATGTAAGGGACTTTGCTGGAGTCTTGCTAAGCTGATGGCTTCCTTGAGTCTGATAGGATGATCACGGAATTCTCTCTTTGAGACTTCCATCTTAGCATAGATCTTAGGGACTGTCATGTCACCATACTTGATCCAGACGTTTCTGACTTCCTGACTCCACTTGGCGGTTTGATCTCTGAGGTACTTGATGAGAGTCTTGGCACTGAGGTTTTCAGCTCCGACGACCAATAAATCAGGAACATATCTGTCCATGAACTTTTTGAGTTCTTCCTCTTCATGCTGGTGCTTGTTAATGAATTCTAGAGGAGCTCTCTTTTCATTTATCAACAAGTAGTTGAAAATTCTATGATCAAGGTATTCTCCATATTTGTCGACAATAGCACAAATAATCTTTCCATTTTCATCAGGGATCAAGGAAGCGACCTTGATGTCGGGGTTCCTGCCATCTCCTTCAGATTTGGTGTAAGGAGCAATGTTGATCATGTCCTTGAATTTCTTTCCACATTCTTGGATAATCTTCTTCTCAGCATTTTCAGTCATGTCTTGTCTGACTTGCTTTTCAAGGAAGGGATAGAGGTAGTTCTTGAGTAAGATGGTCAGAATTTCTATTCTGAGAATGTTCCATTGGGAAGTGGCTTCATCTAAAGGATTAGAGTGAACATAATGTGAAATTTACTCTTCATCTTTGGATCAAGGAGATAGAAGTTCTTGAGGAAGTTGAAAATTTCATCAGAGTTGAAATCCTTCCATCTGAAATGAAGCTTGATTCTGATCAATCCATCCTTTTCACATTTGACTGCTCTAAGCCAAACATCGTCTAAACCTCGGAATTGGTTAATACTTCTTCCTTCGATTCTCTTGACACAGTAATTGATATTATACATGTCAATATTCCTGCCTTTAGGGGTGGGCTCAGTGCTGACTAATACCTTTTCGAAGTACATTCTACGGACAATCTTTCTTATCATGGGGTGTCTGAACAACAACTGGGCAACATAGTCACAAAGCTGAGTCAGGAAAGTCTCAGGAGAACTAAGCTTAGGAATGCTTTCATCAACGTAGTTCCTGTTGGCAACATCAGTAAGCAATTCTTCGATCATAGGAGGGGCGAATCTTTGTTTGTTCTCATGCAGGTTCATAGCGAACTGGTCAGGAGTAATTAGATATCTGGAGCAGAAGTGATCAAACTTTTGCTTGATTTCAGGTTTAATTAGGACTCTCTTAGCCTTCTTGAAGGTCTGAGTTTCAGAAATTTGTTGAATCTCATTAGCAGATGAGGCTTCAGGATTTAACAAAGTTTGGAATTCACAATAGTCAAGCAAGTTATCCAAGGTAAACTTATCAAAGGAGATGTTAGCGAGCTGTTTGATGATGTCGGGGACCTGCATGAAAGTTCCGAGCTTCTCAAGACTCTTTTCGAGAAGTTTTCTTCTGGACCAAATACCAGCCCATTCCATATCCAAATCGTAAATTTTCCAGAGATCCTGGAGTTTAAGCTCACCAGGCTTAAGACTGATTTCATTGGCCTTGTAGGTATGAATATACATAATCTAATACGTTAGCATTGTTGGACTAATGTTTACTTCATAGAAGTAGATTCTGAGGAATTCAAGGACCTTCATGATATTCTTTCTGAAGTTTTCTGAATTACTGTTAACAAGGTTCTTTTCTTGGATGAGTCTATCCGCAATCCAGTTTGTTTCTTGGACCAGTTCATTATTATCACAGAATCTATTCTTATATCTGAACTGAAGTCTTTCGGGGATATCCTCAGCAATAACTTGCTCATCAGCAAATGTGGCGAATTTATCCTGAAGTTCAGCGGGATCGAACAATTGGTCGAACTTTTTCTTGTTCAAAAGCCTTCTTTCTTCCTCGGGAATGTCTTCCTCCTAGAGGTTCAACACATTTACTATACTTTTTACCAGCTTCTTGTCCTCTTCGTCACCTGCTGCTTCGTCCCCATATTCGTAGCCTGAACCGAAGACCATCTGTAAGACATTAAATCCTTCGTTTCTTCTGACTTTGCCCTTTTTAGGTCTTACTGGTTCATCAAAGTCTTTTTCAATAAAGTCATCGTCTAAAGAATGAATGGAGTGTTCTTATAGAAATTACTTTCCTCATCAAGACTAGGTTCTTTAAGTTCGTCTTCTTCACTAGGCGATCAGATAAGCCAGAAAAATAAAGTACACTTCAAGTTCCTTCTTTTTCCTCAGTCTCTTATGCTGAGGTTGGAATCCTTCATTTTCCTGGATAAGCTCAAGATCGTCCTCATCCAACTGGAAGTCTCTTTGCTTCTTATGCTTCTTTTTCTTACGTCTTTCTTCACCATTTTCTTCATCTCCTTCTCTTTCTTCCTCTCCCTGATCAGATCCTTTAGGACTTCCTGAATCATCTTCCGGAGCTTCTTCTTCTTCCTCTTCTACATCGTTTACGACGAAGTCATCCTCCACATAGTCATCAATTTCGTCCTCTTCCTCTTCTTCATCTTCATCTTCATCATCATCTTCTTCATCTATCTTCTCGCCAGATTCTAAGTCTTCTTCTTCCTCATCTTCTTCTTCTTCATCACTCTCGTGACGTTTTTTCTTGGGTGGGACTTCTTCCCTGGCCTTAGACATGAAGTCTTTCTTGATTGGCATTTTTTTATCTTCTTGCGATATTCAAAATTTTCAATAAAAGCAAAATTATAATATTTGTTTTATCTTTTACTAAACATTGGTTGAAAGCCTCAGGAATGTGAAAAAAGCATTTTTCTCCATTCCTTTTATTATAAAGAGGCATCCAACCAATCAGAGAGTTCGAATTCGAGCTTTCTGAGCGAAACCTGTCCAAAAAAACACATTTGGACAAGAAAGAAGCATTTCCTGCTTAAAAAACACACCTTTTCCTATGTAAAATGTAGATGAGAATAAGTTTGAATAATCCTTAATTAATCTAAACATCATCTAAGGAGCTTCTGACTCTACTTAGCCCTCAGGTTTAGAAAAAGCCCTAGTTGAGCACTTTTTCTGACTTTTTTGGTTCTTTTTAGAAATTAAGTGAATAATGATACTCTGGAATAGTTAATCTAAACATGAGTCACACTTATAAAAGCCTCTAAGGGCTTCTTGTTCTATTTAGTGAGCTCAGTTTTGAAAGAGGTTCATCCAGTTCAAAATTCTCATTTTGAAAACTAAACCAAAACTATGAGGTATCTAACTTTGTCTATAAACTTGAAACACCGACCCAAATCATCAGGAAGAGTGATCAGTGGATCTGACTCCAAGAATTATTTAACCAAGACTGAAATAAAGTTAAATTGATGATCTCAAGATTTTTCTTTAGTAAGGGTCCTCCTATCTATGGCAAAGCATGCTTGTTAGAATTTTTGAGACGCTTTTAACAAAATGAAGTGCCTATTGAAGTCCTCAGGATAAGTGAATTTGAATATAGATGCCCGCAATGAATTGTTCTAAGTGTACAACTTTTACCTTAGAAGAAGAAGTGAGAGTTCGAAAACTGCTTAAGGTAGATAACCTCAAAAGTAAGCTTCTCAAATCTGAGACTGAACTGCACATATTTTTTATAAAAACAAGCATGATTCTTAACAAGATAAACAAATAGAAACAATAAGAAGAATGAAAGTCTACAAGATGAGTTCCCAAAAGCCTCCTGTGTTGTAAGTTACGATAAGTTTGCTGTAGTCCTTATTAGAAAAAATTATAAAAGGATGGCCATATAAATCAACACTCATGCCTGCTGCCTGAGAGATCTGATCAATCTTCGTCTCTATTGAGGCATATTTGCTAACTCGATTCCAATAAAATATAACTGTATTCTGCTTTGGTAGTGTAGCAATATCCTTAAAGTAAGGAGATACTTTGTCAAGCTGGCCAATCTTTTCGACTGTATAGTCTTCTTTGATTTTAAAATACGAGATATCCCTTCCCTCAAATGCGTTCTGCATAGCAACTGCAAAATATTCATTCCAGTTCCCAAGTAGAATACTTGAAGTATTATCAAAGAAGCTAACAGCTGACATCTCATAAAGCTTGAACTCATTAGAACCACTTCTTTCATATTTAAACAGTTTAATTTGTTTGCCAACAGTAAGGATGCTCTTCTTTTCTTCATTGACCTTGACCCAAGAAATAGGACTATTCACCGAAAAGATTTCCTTTTTCTTTTTGCTGAAAATATTAATGAGTTCCAACTTATTTAGATTTGGAATAACAAGGAGAGACTCCTTTTGAATTATATCAAAGTCATTGATGTTCGGTTCATTATCTATTATTCCATATGTCATGGCTTTCTTGAATCCATTCGATTTTATTCTGTAACAAGAAAGGTCAATTATGCCATCTTTGTCTCTAATTCCAACAAAGAGGAGGCCATGCTCCTCTGAATAGACTAATTTTGTCTGAAACAGTCTTCTGGGATAAAACCAAAAATTGTTATTACTATATGCTCCATTTTCAGGCAAAATTATAGATTGCTTGTTCTCCCATTTTTCAGTACAAAAACTCAGATAAAGATTTCTGCTTATTCGACAAGTATAGAGAATCATTTCCTTGCCTTTAAAATTCAAAAAAATCCCATTATCAATAGCCCAAAACCTTTTCGCCAAAATTTGGGTCATTGATTTATATTTTATCTTTTGTCTAGCGTCTTTTTCAGTTGCATAAGTATCATCCTTATATTGATCATCCTCGGCTTGTTCATCTTTAGTGGAAGAATTTCGATTTCCCATTCAGCAAAATTTTATCAAATTTAGCAAAAATAAAAAATTTGATCATATTAGACTAGACATTGTTCTTAAAATTTGTGCAGGCAACTGTGAGAGCTATTTTAAGACTATTGACCAAACTAGATAAGATCATCTTAAATAGGATAATCAGACTGGTCTCTAAGATTTATATAGCAAAAATATAAATATACGACAGTCATTTTATACGGAACTTTACTAATGATATCCACGATTATCCTCTTCATCCTCAATCTCATTTAATGGAATATGCTTTTCATTCTCTTCTGTTACATCCAGTCTTCTGCCTCTAGTATCATACGGCAACAAATAAGCTGCTACAGCTTGAATAGCACAAGCCACAGCAAATCCGAATGCTGGAACCATAATGCCTGCATTAAAAAGCCATAACAGCCCCTGAGGACCTACACTAGCTCCTAATCTTCCAAATCCTGAGGCAAAGCCAAATCCGGATGTTCTAGAGGATGTTGGGTATAATTCTATTGTAAGAGGATAGATAATTGCGAAGGAAAGTTTTAGGAAGAATCTAGCAATAGTAAACATTGGAACTAGATAGCTGGTAGGTCCAATGAATGACAGTAAGAACACAACACAGCCAACAGCTTGACTGTATAAAATGGTTCCTTTTCTTCCAAACATTTCTTTTTCAATGATGTAAAGAGCGAGGACACTAGAAGGAAGCTCTCCCATAATGGTGTACAACAGGCCATCTAGTCCACTAGTACCATCTGAATTAGAGGCATTATCAAGAGCACTAAGCATAATGGGAAGAATGAAGATCATTCCATAAAATGCGAAGTTCAAGGAGAACCAGATTGTCCATAGCAACGTAGTAATTTTCTTCATCTTCTCAGAGAAAAGAACATTAAGAGTTGACTTCATGTCCTCGACTTTAATGTCTCCAAAAGTCTTAGTTGACCATTCAGCAAGGGCCCTCTTTTCTGCTTCACTAATTGGCTTGACTGTATCAGGATTATTCTCTTTAGCAATATGATTCAAGACCTCCACTCCTTCATGGATTCTTCCAGCTGCAACTAAGAAACGTGGGGATTCTTTTATATATCTCCATGTGCCATACCAAACTATCAGCGAGGGTAAAGAAGACCATATCAGCATGGCCCTCCAGTTTCCTTCTGTTAAGCTGATAAGGCAGAATTTAGCTACAATGACTCCATAGAGTTTACCCAAGCTGAAGAAAAAGTTAATGGCAACAACACCTCTTCCTCTATACTCTATTGGAGTAAGCTCTGAACCCATAGATGGTGCCAAAGGTACTGTAAACCCTATTAAGAGTCCAAAGATACCTCGAACCAAGATAAACAAGGCTATATTGCTAATGAGGGCTGAAATAACACCAACAATAAATTGGACGAGTGTAGCATAGAGAAGGGCTTGTCTCCTCCCGAATCTATCAGAGACTAGACCACTCAACAATGATCCAAGAAAAATTCCTGTGAAGAGGACCGTACCAAGTAATCCTTGTTGAGTGTCTGAAATATTCCATTCCTTCTGCAAAATGGGAACCAATATGGATAAGGAGACAATCTCTGAACCATCTGAAAAAGTTGTAAAGGCCATAAAGAAGTAGGTGATCATCTGGTAACGACCAAATTTCACCTTGTTCTCAAGGATAGTGTCAAATGGGTTTTGGCCTGTCATGTAAAAAATTTAAAAAGCGTTACTTCAAAACTTCACCAAACAAGATACACCAGGGAGATTCTCTGAAAAAGGGTCAATATTTAATTACAAAAAGAAGACTAATGACATCAAGCCATTACAAATTCATAGAATTAAAAGTCAAAAATTAGTTTTCAAGCTTACAAACATAGATGCCATTCCTTGAAGAGCAAACGAACATTCTCATATTGTTACCAACTGGTTCCATTGAGAGAGTTTCAGTGGAGAATTGTTGCTTAGGTAGGCAGATATCAATATTCTTGATTCCGTCTTGTGATAGACTAACGCGGTCTCTCTCAATACCGGTCTCATATTCAATGAATCTAACGAGTCCATCCTTAGTTCCCACTATAATTTCGCTATTTTTCTCTCTAAGATATAGGGATCTAGGGAGTCCTTCTATCTTAAGGCTCTTAAAGACCTAAACACTTAGTTTACTTTGAATTTAATAATTACCATGTGAGCTTTATAGTCTCTGAAAAAGATTTCTTGGATCTGGCTAGTAATGACCAAGCACAAGTCTGGCTTTCTTGAGAAATATGAGATAGTGTCTCCTTGGAATTCATACTAAAGACTCTAAAATAATAATGAAAAGTTCTTACTTTATTATAAGAATCAACTTCCTGATTGAAGTCATCAAAGTTATTTTCTTGTTCTCCCTTTGCATGGACCTTATAGTTGTCGATCAAGTAGTATTCAAGCTCGTTAACATTGCTAAAGATCCTTCTGTAATAATCCTCATCCCTTCTGCTTTGGAAGTTTAGGTCCTTTCTGTTCCAGACCATAACTTTCCTATTCTTTGTACACAAGAGCCAGGTATCCCATGGATCAGTCTCAGAAATCGCAAGATGATTAATGGCAAATCCTGCACTAGTGATCAAAGCTCTTACTTCAACTCTCATATGTTCCCAGGATTTGATGTATATCATGTAGACTTCACCGTTCATGTTACCAGCAAGGACATTGTTCTCATGATTCATAAAGCAAACAGCAGATACAGGATAAATTTTTGGCCTATCATCATCTCTTCTTTTGTCTCTGTTTTCATTTTCAATGAAGAGCTGGGTACCTCCATAGTTAATATTTTTGTTGTAATCAAAGAATCTGACATATCCATCAGAAAATCCACAAACGCACTTGAAGCTGCCTTGGTGAATATCGACACAGAGGGCTTCTCTTCTTGGAACATGGAACTCAATCTTTTGTTCGAGAGACTTGGCATCCCAGATTCTCACAGTTCCATCCAAAGCAGAGGATACAATCATGGACTCATCTCCATAGAAATGGGCCTTAACGGCAGTGACAGCTGTGTTGCTCAAGTGGCTTGTGGAGAGTCTCAAAGTAGCTCTTTCTTCCCAATTCAAATACCAAACAACTCCTCCTTTAGTGGCAAGAATTCCTTCAGTACCATGCAATTCAGGCATAAAGTAACCTGCAGTGGGCTTGGAATCAGTCAGAAGAATATCAGGACTTTCTTGAAGGAATTTGGCTAACTGTTCGGCATCGCTAACTTTCTCAAGTTTCCAAGCATAGACATTAGCATCATATCCAGTGAGAATTAGTCTATTGGTAAGAGAGTAGATCTGGCAAATGGGTCCTTTGATGAAATTATTAATTTGGAAGAGAAGGGTGTTGCTTCTTGTGTCAAAGACCATCAAAGTTCCTAAGGAAGTACCAATAAATAAGAAAGCTGTGTCTTTGAATAGCTTGGATTCCAAATAGTCCAAGGCAAGATACTTATGTCCCTTCATGATAAGACGGTCAAAGTTGGCTTCTTGGTACTCAAGATTTCTCTTGAAGTTCAATCTCCAAAGAATGATGTTGTCATCAGTAAGCATAGTGAACTCCAAGGCACTCTTGATTATGTTATTCCATTTGACATATCTGGCTGTTGTGGTTTGATATAGGGTGTTGGTTACCATCATGCCACTCTGCAGTTCCCAGACAAATAGAAGGGCATTGGGATCGTAATTAGACTGACCAAGAACAAGAATGTAGTTTTCATCAGGGGAGATATCGATGGAATGAATCTTGAATAATTTTGAATGAGTAATGGTCTTGAGATAAGCCAAATTAGAGGCATCCCAGATGGAAATATTGCAGCTGGACTCGTTCTTGGCTTCTTTAGAGGCTGAAACGATGAATTTCTTTTGGGTTGAGAGTTTTAAATAGGCAATTTCGTCAATGTGGATCTCATGTAAATATTTCTGTGACTTTGGTTCTTCTAAATAGGTTGCAATGATTGAGGATCCTAGGGTGTAGGCGATATAATTTTCACGGTAATTCCAGATAAGATTTTGGGATCCTTCTTGGAGTGATCCACCAATAATATTCTTCAAGGTCAAGAATTGGCCAGGAAGTTTATATTTAGGTTCGTATTCTTGATCTTTGTATTCTAAGTCCCTTTCAAGATTTCCTTCAGCAAGATTTTCTTCATTAAAGTAGTATCTTTCCATATCTTGGAAGGTAACCTTTCTCTTATTGGCCATCAGCTGATCAACAATTTCAGTAGCCATATCTCGAGACTTAGGTTTAGTAGTAGCCTGGATAACGGAATCAATCTTTTCTTGGTCAATTCTTCTCTTTTCCTCTTCCTCAACATCATTTTCAACTTGTTGGATTTGTTGAGTATCCCTCAAGTTGATTGTAGAAGAAGGAATATTGAGGAGTTGCTCATCAGGATGATAAATTGACTTGATTTCTCCTGTGAAGTTGTAGGCAGAGCTCATGGGAGTGGACCTGTGGTTATCTCTAACAAGAGTGGCTGATCTTACAAACTCCTCACTGCCTTGGACACTGGATCTATTGACAACGGGCTCGGGTTCCTGCTCTTCAATTTCTTCTTCAATGTTAGCAACAAGATCAGATCTGAATTCAAAACAGAAGATTCCATGATTTTCAATTCCATAAGTAAAGACGAGGTTAGTCTCATCATTTGAAAGGACAACATCCTTGAATTTAGTACCAAGTGTAAAGGCTTGGAAGGCAGGAGTGAGTTTTCCTCTCATAAAATAGTCCCAGCATTTCAGGAGATTGTCCTCTCCAACAGTGAAAATGTATCTACAATTTTTGCTGATTTTGAAATCTGTGATTTGACCATTGTGAAGACTCCAATATTCTCTTTCTACACTAACATTATCAGCTCCAAGCTTGCATCTCTTCAATTTAGCCTTGCTAGTCAAGATAAAGAGATCTCCCTTGGTAGAGGAAAATGAAGCCTTGACTATCTCCTCTTCAATTGTTATAGAGTATTTTGTGCCCCAGGTTCCAATTTTGTAGATTCTGAGGGTGTTAGGATTATATTTTGCTAAGAAGTAGTTATTAGTGGAATCGAAGTCGATAAACTGTCCTTGATATCTGATATCATCTAGTAAAGTTAGTATGCTTGTTAGTAGAAAAATATACTTTGCAGCTCCTTAATGAATTCAAGATTCTGGTCGTAAATTTGAATTTTTCCTGTGACGTCAACTGTAGCAACATATTTGTCATCTGGAGAGACTTCAATATCAATAATTTGAGCCTTATGGCCTTCCATTTCTCCCAAAACAACATTCCTATTTCTTTAAATGATATATATAAGGAAATTACTTTTGGATGTCGAATACTCTCAGACTTCCAGATTCGAATCCACAAATAAAGGACTCTCTCTTCCTCAGGCACCTGACAAAGGTAACTTGCTCATCTATGCATCTAAATTCAAACTTGAGCACGAAATATCCCATCCTGATTTCCCAGATCTTAATCGTCAAATCTCTCGAAATGGTGACAAGGTTCTTAGTCAAAGGATGATAGTCCATCATGATGATACTGTCAGTATGAGATCTAACAAGAGCATCAATTTTTCTTTCATCCAACTTCAGCTCTCCAATAGTACCATTAATGCACCCAACAACAACTTGATCCTGTTGATTGATGAGAATCTGGGTAACATGAGAGTCAAGTTTGACTTCCAAGAGCATTTGAGTGATATCCATGTTCCATAGTCTGACGATCTTATCTTCTCCAGCACTAATAAAGTAGTGATTAGCAGGGTTAACGTTAATTGTTGTAATAGGTGAATCATGGAGCTTGAATATACCTACTAGTTCCTGTTCTTTGTAGTCAACTAGATACACATTTCCTTGGTCTGAGCAGAAAATCAGCTTGTAGGCATTGAGTTCTTCTGTGGTATTGGCCTCATTGTAGTTGAAAACTACAAAGTCATTGAAAAGAGTGTTTCTTGCATGTTCTCCTAGAATCAAAGAGGATCCTGTAATGATCTTATGCTTCAATTTCCAGAATCTGATATTCTCTTTACCGCAGGTTACGAAGAAGCTGGCATCTCTATTGTTTATGAACTTAAGACATCTGATATCAAAGTCACTGATTTGTTTGCAGAAGAGATAGGGTTCCTTGTATGAGAAGTCGGTGATATCATAAACAGCGATCACATTTCTGTTGAGCTGATCTCTTCCGCTTACCACAAGGTAAATTACCTTTCTTTGATTTTCTTTTCTGGTAGCTATATCGCAAGAGTTAATTGATTTTAGACCAGTATTGAAACTAGTATCTAATCTTTGAGGGAATAGAGTCCAAAGATAGACTTTACATTGAACGTCGCTATCATCCACAGAAGCCATTATATTCAGCTTATTATCAACAGCAAGACATTTCACGGTTTGAAGACCTCCAATGAAGAATCTTTGGGTCTTGGAGTTGATATCCATCAAACAGATAGTATTACCACAGCTGTAAATGATCTTAGAGTCGTCAAGGAACTGAAGGTTTCTAGCTTTGGACTGGAAACCTTGGCAATGAGTAAGACTAAGGATTGGATTAGGCTCAAGTGTGAATTGTTGTGATTTGAATTTAATTGTCTTAGTATCTCTGGCAACTGCTTGTGGTTCTATGGAATCAATGGATTCCCTGATTGGAGCAGTTTGAGCTTTAGGTCTCTCTTCTTTAGGCTTTTCTGGCTCGTTATTCTCTTTATCACCTGGAAGATCAACAAAGATAGGCTTATTCTTGGGTCTTGATGTTGAAGCGGATCTGTTAGTGGTCTTGAGAGAGGATTTTACTGAACCTCTATTGGTAAGAGTATCTCTCTTACTGTCGCCTTCTGGCTTGGAATCAGGTTTATCTGCTTCGACCTTTGCATCAGGCTTAGGAACAGGAGGCTTAGTTTGAGTGGTACTAGTTTCTAAGACCTTTGATGATTTGGTCTTCTCCTGCTTTTCATGAATAAGCTCTTCAGTCTTTCCAAAAGCAATGGCTTCATTTTGGAGGAATTCATCATTTTCTTTGTCATGACCCTTTGAGTGGGATAGAATGTCAGGGTTCAAGAAGGAGTCTACAATATACCAATTATAGGATTTGTCAAAATCTTCTCCTTTAGCAAGTCTAAACCCGATTTCTTTGGGAAGAGTTTTCACATTATAAAGAGAATCAGAAGTATAGACACCCTTGACAAATAATTTGGCACAAAGCTGGACTGATTGCAATTCGACCTCAAGGTTCTTTTCCTCAGGAATAGGGACATTATGCTTTTTGGCTTTTCCGTCTTGATTGAGGATGAATAATTCTCTAATTATGGACTTAACATCAATGCAGATTATGGACCACTTGGTCAGACTTTCCTTGAAGGGAATCTGGACTGTTGTTTCCGAGATAACCTATTCACGATTTCAAATTTTTGCATTAATTTGTACCTTCACAGTCTTGAAGAGGTTACTAAAGCTGATTCTAATGTTCTTTCCCATGGCCAGGTACTCAAAATGCATTGAAAAGAGGCTCCCTGGTGAGGCCATACATTGAACATAGATCTATTCATATAATGCAAATTTTCATCCCATTACATATCTTCCGACTAGTCCTAGAGGCTTTCCTCCATTTTTCTTGGAAGGAATGGTAAGGAAATTTGAACTAGATACATTTCCCGATATCTTAATGACTTTTCTTCCTAATTGTTTGTCCTATCAGGCTTAGACATTACTTCTTTGGTAATTACATGGATCTCAGAAACTTCGCCCTGTTTGTCAGCGTTGATTTTTTCGGTAATTGGCCAATTCTTGAAGATATCTACGTATGGATTTTGCCAAAATACTTGATGAAGTGCACCTATTTAGTCACACATCCATGTGCTTAAGATCTTACCTTTGTTCATAAAGTGTTTAAATTTGAAAATTACTTGTTAAATAAAATTTAGTACATCAGAAATAGGCATATGCTTTGCAAAAATCTCCGTAGATAAGTGAAATATGAGAAGAAATCTATTGTTCTTGCTTAGTCTATTGAGCTAAATAATTTCTTCATGGATATTTTAATATGTTTTTTACGAGAAGATAATTAATGGTGAGCACAAAACTGCTTAGATTTAGAGCAGCACCACAAAAAATATGCCTTCTACAGACAAATATTTAAAGATTCTCTTGATAATAATCCCAAAGTTTCAAAAAATTAGACATCGATTTTCAATAAAGCGGTTTTCTCTATGAGCTTTTGCTTTCTCTTGTACTGGCATCTTCCAACCTCATAACCTATTAGAGCCAAGGCGAATGCAACAACACTCAAAACATAGCTTGTAGTTGATTTCCAATCTATAATTCCATATGGTGGGGTTCCATTGAGCACAGTCCAACAGAAGTTATTAACAGCATATATAGCTGAAACAATGATAAGTATTATTCTATGAGAGTGAGGGAATTTCATATGATTGAAAATCACATCTACCCAGATGGTAACACCACATCCGAAATGTATGCAAAGGTTGTTCACCCAGCTCAAGAGGTCCATAGAACTTATAACAGGTGGGGCCAACACTATCCAAAAGAATGGAATAATCAAGAACTGATAAGAGGCAGCCAACTCTCCGACGACATAAGGAAATTTCCATAGGCTGCTGCTGTCACTTACACCTTGAAAAGCCATTACAGTTATGAAATACAGGGTACATAGGAAGACTCCCCAGTTCGTAAGGTAAGCAAACATCTGGTAAAAGGGCTGGTCAGTAATTTGGAGTTGATTGTAAATTGTCCATCCGGAACAGAACAGATTGAATAAGAGGGAGAGTATTCTAGTTACTTGAAGTGTAGATGGGCTGATGTAGACAGAATGCTTAAGGGAATTAAATGGTATTCCCTTCCAGAAATAGGTGTTTTGAGCAACGATTGTACTCATATCGAAAACTTAGAATATAAATTTTATTTGAAAAAGAGAGGATGTTTCAGAGATAAACGAATATTTATTTATATTGTAAGGAAATATTAGACTTAAAGAATTATATTCTCAAAGACTTTGAAAAAAAGAACTCTACTTTTCTCGTTATTATATAATATTGAAAAGTAAAATAATATAAGCTTGCAATGAAATTGGAAGTTTAGACTTCATAAAATAACCCTCCGAACAAAGTCATAGTTAATAAAGCAGGGGAGTTGATGGATCGACACTATTATTCTTATCATAATATTTTGTATCTTCATGGAGCTCTCTATAAATATCTTCCTGAGTTTTTTCAACTATGGTGCTTTCGCCGCTTCTGCTTCCATTTGAATGTTGAGCAGATTGAGAATGTATCTTTTCTATTAGTCTTCGTTTTTTATTCTGATAGTAATTCATTAGGATTGCTCCTCTATACATATAATAGTTGATCATTCCAATTGCTTTGACGACCGTTAAGTGAGGAAGGTAGAGAGAAAACAATAACCACTGCCACCCTGCCTTAAGATTGTATTCCCGATTAACTAGATCAAAGGAACTGTAAATTGCGGCAGGGCCCCAAATAAAAATAAGCATGATTGGAAAGACTTTTAGATGTCTATATGCATAATTTGAGTAAAGCTTTGCATAGAAAAAGAGTGCTAGAATTAAGACCAAAGAGAGCTCAGTGAGTGTCACAATAAATCCCCCTGTTAATTTTATTTCATGTTCTTCTGAAAAAGCAACAAAGCAAGGAGGAATAAAAGCAACAATAACTGAGAAAAATAATATCTTTGAATAGTGGTTCACAAAACTAAAAGCCCCCTTTACTGCCACAGAGTAGAAATAAGCTGGAATATGAGCTGAGTATATTGCAGAGAAATTACTTGAGAAACCTATAGCGAAGGTACTCCCAATCTGGAAAAAACTATCTTTAGCCTTCAAGTCATCGTCTGTGATGTCTTGAATGATTAACACAAAAGTCACAGTTGTTATTCCGAACAAAAGATTTGCAAAACCTTGAATGGTATACATTTTGAATAAAAAGCTAGATATTCCACCTCTCCACACATAATACAGGAATATAGTCGAGAAGATAATGGTTAAGATTGCTCCTATAGAAACAAATATTTGAACTAGCAGTGCTTCAGTACTCTCTGGAATCATTGAGATAATTGATAATCATATTATTAAAATCTTCCAACTGTGTATCAGGGCCCTGCCATAAAATATTAGATTTCCCCAAGCATAATAAAAAAATCAAGAGATTGATCCTTCATAATCAAAGAATCTTGGTTATAAAGAATTAGACTAGACTCACTATCACTATAGGAAATTTTTAGATTTCAATCTAAAGAGAACTGTAAGTAAGAAATACTATCCAAGTGCAGGGGCTACTCAATGAACACGGATATTTCAAGCAAGAGAAGGCATTTTCCTAAAGAAGGGACAGCAAAGAATAAAAAAATAAAAAACTCCGAAGCCGGGAATTGAACCCGGGTCATCTGCGTGACAGGCAGATATACTAACCACTATACTACTTCGGATTTGTATTAATGATGATGAAGAAGCTAGAAAAGTAATTAATTTCAATCAGCCTTAGCTAATTCTCATACATAGAACAGAAGAACAAGATTAACTGGCTAGCTAGAAATCAAGTAAATCTTAAAGCCATTCTTGAACAAAATAGAAATCATCATGAATATCTCTTTTCTAAGTGTATGAAGAATGACTTGTTAGTATAAAAGCTTCTAGGCTGAATTTGAGATGAAAATTTAGAAGAATAATTGAGCGTTTTAACTCTTCTTAGTATGAAATCCGAAGTAGTATAGTGGTTAGTATATCTGCCTGTCACGCAGATGACCCGGGTTCAATTCCCGGCTTCGGAGTTTTTTTATTTTTCTGATTGCTCACCTATCAGACCAGAATGCAAAGCTTATCTTTGTCTGAAAGACAGTTAATGTTTTATTCGAATATTAGTTTAAATACAATCATAGATGTAGAGATTATGAATTGTACTATTCTTCCTTATCCAAAAAGAGTTCATGTAATAATTTAATAGTTTCTTGAGGATTCTTGACAGAGTATCCTTTTGTTCTCTCATGGGTATAAATTTCATAATCGTTGCCTCCTTCAAAAGTCTTATCTCCAAAGAAATATATTTCTTCAAATTCGTCCAAGAACTGAAGACAGTAAGTTTTATCCCATCCTTTAGGGTAAACATCAAAACTAATCTGTCCACCAATAGCGAAAGAAAGGTTGAAATCAGCGAATTTCTCCTTTAGAGTTTTCACGAATTCTGCTCTAATTTTCTTTTCATTGTCATATTTCTCAAATTCATCTCTTTCTTCCTGGGAGCAATTTCTTCCAATTGGGCTCACATTGATCATTCCGTTTCTATATTCAATAAAGGTTCCTCTCTTGATAGGAATATCAAGATCAGCAATATATCTCAAACAGAAATTGATAAATTGCTTGAGCCTGTCCTCTCCAAGGGCATCTTTAATACTCATTTTGTGGAAAAGCTTTCCTTCCTTCAAGGAGTAAAGACCATTCTCAGTGAAACAGTAATCAAGTTCTGGGAAGAATTCACCCATTTGTTCAGAGACTTTCTTCAAATCGGATCCTCCAACAACAGCAACATAAATCTTTTTCTTAAGTTCCCTGAGAGTATTGACCATATCTGACTCAATGTTATTACGAGGCTTTGTTAAAGTTCCATCGACATCAAACAAGGCAATTCGCTTTTTGCTACGTTCCATCTTTGAAGATACAATAAATTATAATTCAGAAAATTGACACGCATTAATACATATATCCCCCAATGAATAACAATGTCGTAACCTTAATCACCTACGTAATAAATCCTATTTTTAGCATTTGATAATCGTTGTTAGAGTAAACAAAAGCCACTAAGATAGACCTGAACTCATAGACAAGTATGCATGATTTATATAAGGTTATGAACAATTATTTAGACATCAAATTTAATATGTCTCGAAATCAGACAAGGAATTTAGTAGATTTTGCATATTTGACTCCTTTATAGTGTGAGTATATATGTTAATAAAAAAAAGCTGCTATTTAAACTTCTGTAGAGCTATCATCACACTACAAACAAGGACGATGACTGCTCCTGTGCTTTTAATAAATGAAGGATACTCTTCCAAGTAGAAGATCTCAAATAAGAATCCACAAACCACAAAAAGATTCATCAAAAGACCCATCTTTCCTGGTTTTCCCAGTTGAAACGCTTTGACAAATACAACTTGATTTAGAAACCCTCCAAATCCGAACACAAGAATCACTTGGAGAGTAAGCCCCCAACTAATTATCTGATATTCTCCTGTAGCCACCATGGCTATAGATGATAGTAAACAGCACAGCAAACCATAATGATAGCTCACCTGGATGGGATGCATTCCAGCTAACATCTTTAAGACAATACCGCCTAGACACCATATAGCCTGAACAATGATGAGCATAACTATCCATAAAAGCCTTTCTGTCCCTTCAGCATAAAAGGATGTTGTGGCTTGTGTAGAAACCTCAGAGGCCAAAAACAAGTCAGGTTTCACAATCATAGTCACACCAATTATGCTTACAAGAGCAAGGCTAATCTCAGATTTGTTGTACTTATTTTTGAGTATTATCCAATCATAGATTCCAGTAAAAAGAGGAGTTACTGATGTTTGGACAATATACACGTCTGATATCGATAATTTTTTGAGTGAAAGGAAGACAAAGATGACCTGGCCTCCACCAAGAAATCCTCTTAACAACCGAAAGCGTTCTTTCTTTGGGTCATTTATTGCGATAGGAATATTCTCTTCCTGAAGAACTATGTAAGTCAGAAGGCAATGCAAACAGCCTCTCCAAAACTGTCCTTGGAGTGAACTGAATTCTCCATTGTGAATTCTTGTAAATGCCATCGCACTGAACAAGATCAAAACATTAAGGATGATATATACTATTGAAGCATGCTCTTTTCCTAAGGTGTTCTCGATCCCATGACCTATTGCAGAAAAAGATTGAAGAGAATAAGATATGAGTCTTCTCATAAATCTAAATAAATTTATTTAGCAAAAATTTGTATATATTGTTGAGAAGAATTTTCTGACAGACATGCTCGAAGTCTTTCTACTATACTCTGTAATCACAAGATTATTGACAAAGGCTAGATATATAATGGAAGCTATGTTGTTTCACATAAATCAACTGACTTTAGTGAGATTTACTTAGGATTTCCCTTTGTTCCACACTCAAAATTATTTCCTAATCTCGAAGAATCTGACATTAACTCTGCTTATCTGATTTTATAGATAATATATATCTCACAAGTAAGCAAAATAACGACAGAATTATTTAATTTTCCCTATGGTAATTATTTTCTATTCATCAAATATTTGCAAGACAGTAGGACAATCTAATCACATAGAATGCAGCTCCTAGAATCTCAACATTTCCTTAAAGTTCTGAACAATACGAAGGGTATCTCTTAAGACTGACTGGGAAACTCAACAAAACTTTGATTTCCTGAAAGAATTTCAGCAGAGTCCAAGCTTTACAGGATTTTGACCATCACTGAGACACATAGGTCGTTAAGCTACAGGTTATTACTGAACAATTTATTATTTACTAAAGAAGCAGTAAATCTTGTATGACTATTTCATCCCATAATAGGCATATCTTAACATTTCCTCAACTTCCTTTGTCAATAATGAACCATACAGATCTCATAATAATGAATATATCTTATGGTAAACATGAGAATCATTACAGAAATTTTTTTATCTGTCTACTCAATCAAGTTCCTATAGCGTCATCTAACTAAATCGTAAAACTTAAACCTGGACCTTATATACAATCACACGAAGCAACGCCTTGAAAAAATTAATTTGTCCTTGGCTATTCTGAGATTCTAAATTTGAGCATTGGTACTCATTTCGTATGATGTTAGCTGGAATCTATCTTAATATTGGAACAATTTTGGAGAGGAATAGTCTATGTATCAAGCAACTTCCCTAAAGGATTTATAATGAATCAGAAGATCATTAAGACAATTTCATCATTCCTGATACTTAAATGATTTTTTTATTTTTTAGAAAATATGGTACCTCTAATCAACTTTTGCAGTTAGCATTCGGCTGAATTGAATCACCTAAGTGATTTGTATATTTTATTTCTTGAGCTAGCTTCAAAGTTAGAAACGCGTATAAAAGATGATCATATTTATAGCCAGAGTTATCCTCTATTAAAATGAATATCAAGTAAAATGGTTCTGAGATAGGAATTAGATATGCAAAAATAATTCATGGATAGAGAGGTTAAGCAGAAGTCATATCACAATCCGAAGTAGTATAGTGGTTAGTATATCTGCCTGTCACGCAGATGACCCGGGTTCAATTCCCGGCTTCGGAGTTTTTGTATTTTCTTCATTGTTAGTTTATTACCTTCTTACTACGACTCTATATGTAATACTAAGTAAAAAATGTCCCAAGAGCTGCACAAAGGAGAACTCAACCTGAAAAGCCAACTTTATGGAAAAAGTGCGCGAAGCTTGATCTTTGTTATTCCTTCTGATAATCAAGCTATTACCAAGCCTTAGTAGCTTAGTGGCAGAGCATTCGCTTAGTAAGCGAAAGGTCGACGGTTCAATCCCGTCCTAAGGCTTTTTATTTTTTCTTAATTTTATTTCTTATCAATATTTCTCTTTTCATATCTTGCAGGATTCCTAGTGTGCAAGATATCAACATTCAAGCTTGGAATATGATTCAATGAAGGATAATTGTATATTTCTCCAAAACAATTATCTTTTTAAGATACAAGGAATGACAATAGAAGTAAATTTGTCTAATTAGACAGAATACACAAACCAGGTACTAATATCAATTTAAGATAACACAATACAGAAGAAACGATTAATTTTTTTAGTTTTTGGCTTCCTTGGCATCAAATACTAAGCACAATGTTTCAATAGTCAATTGATCATCTTCGCCAAGGAGTTTCTTTCTAATTTCGTAGGCCTTTTCGAAGTGGATAGCAGCCTCTTCCTCTTTCTTTTGAGCCATAAGATTCATACCAATCGCATGGTAAATTTCAGCAATTTGAAGATGGTTATCTCCAAGTACTTGTAATCTTGCATTCAAAGCCTTCATATAATTCATCATAGCAAACTCATATTCCTTCTTCTGGAACCAGGCATTACCAAGTCTGAAGTATGTTGCAGAAATATCAGGATTGTTTATGTCATAATTCTTTTCATAGATCTCTATAGCAGTGTTGAGATTATTCAAACCAGCGTTCAAGTTGTTTTGTTGAGTGTAAAAGTAGCCCAACAAGCTAAAGATCTTGGCAACATCAGGATGGTTCTCACCCATCGTGCTGATTCTTTGATCGATCTCATGGTCAAGGATTTTGAAAGCTTTCAAGTAATTTGAAGCAGCATCGTGCTTCTTGCCAGTCTTAATTTGGGAATCAGCTAATTGAATCAAAGATTCGGCTTTAGAGATGATGTCATCCTTCTTATCCTCTTGAGACTTGACATCGACAACATTCTTTTCAATAGGAATGGTTTCAACTGGCTTAACATCTACTTTAGGAATTTCTTGAGTAACCTTGATTTCGTTCTTCTGAGGAAGGGATATAGAGGCTAGCTTATTCATGCAGAAATGGTGTTTACCATTTTGCTCAGTCCAGATCTTTTGGGCTCTTTCGAAGCAAGCTGCTGCTTCATTTGAATTGTTTTCCTGAAGGTAAAGTTTACCAAGTTCGTAGTACAAATTTCCAAGATTCTCACTTTTAGCTGCTTCATAGAAGTCCATAGCAGCTTTATAATATTCGATAGCTTCTTTGATAGCACCTTCAGCTCTCTTGACGTGGGCAGTCAAGTAGAAGATATCACTAATGGCATCATTATTTCCGTTCTGCAATATTTCTAAGCCTTTTTGGGAATAGACCATAGAGTCTTGAGGCCTGTTAAGTTCCAAGAAACAATAGGCAAGGACTTGATAGATCATAACCAATTCTTTATGATTCTCTCCAAATTTCTTGACCTTAATAGAGAGCAACTTCTCAAATTTTGAGCGAGCTTTATCATAGTCGCCAAGGTCCATGAAAACTTGACCATAGATCTTGTAAGCATCAGCCAAAGCATTCTTATCATCTCCAGGGAGACCTTTATAAATCTTTATAGCCTTCTTTAAGCAAGTCTTAGCATTTTCAGCATCAGAGAGATTCAAATAGCAGTAAGTCATTTGTTTGAGTATATGTCCTTCAAAGGCATACTTGCCTTGGCCATATCTTTGTGTCATTTTTTCTGCAGATTTCTTAAAGTTTTCCAAGGCATTCTTGTAATCTTTCTTGGAGTATTGGTTCATAGCAAGATGATATTCGGCAGAGAATTCACCAGAGCCCTCGTGGAGCTTACTGTATTCTTCAAGGATAGCGTTATAATCAATCATTTCTAAGTTTTTGTTCTATTCTGTTCTGGATGAAAATTTTATTATTCTTTAGTTTCAAGCTCAATTTAAAACATTTGAAATGCCAGATCTGGTCAGACATGCTGAACAGTAATCTTTCGGAAAGAAACCTGTTTGTCTAACTTTCGTAAAGTTAGTCAACAAGACTCTTAGCGTGGAAACGTGCAGATACTAAACTATCTGAATAGGAAAAATCATTTCAGGATGCTGGTTCATAGATGCATCGACCTTATAAATTGAGAAGTTCATTTTTGTTGTCGAAGAAAAGTGTTTTATTGATTGAATAGATAATAAGGTATAGAAAGAATATGAAATTACAAATAAGTTTTCTTTTGATTAGTTTAGTGCGGGTCTTACGACCTAACAAAAATTGGATTCCCTCCGAAGAGGGAACCACGTATTGGATTAGTTCGCAATTAGCAATCATCGTGTATCAGCTAGGCGTCATTTACTACGATATTGCCCCTTGAGCAAAGATACTCATGTGAAGGAGATACTCCTTATATAGAATATTTTGAAAAAAATTTTATGGGTCTTTCTGTTTTTTATCAATTGAAAATTTATTTTGTCACAATTGTCAAGTTTGAATCGTTGTTGACTCTATTTGCTCCTAGCTATAGGCCAAGCATACTATACTTTCATTCTTTAAATCAAGATTTGATTCTTCGCAGTGGAAAAAAAAGTTGGATTCTTCCTTCGGTTTTTGGGTTCAAATGGATAAATCCTTACAAATCAACATGTTCTAAAGTTTCGAAGTTAAGCCTGTTGAAGTCAATTTGACCTTTGTGAAATATTAAAAATGAAGAGACGCTTTTTCTATAATGATCTTCCTTTTTATATCAACCTCTAGCAATATCTTGAAGCAAAATGTGGATCGAATATTCCGTGAAAGAAGAATTCTAATGATGGCAGACAACAAAGAACCGTTACTAGAAGAAGAGTTGTTGCTGTACTTTAAATTATAAAACATAGATGCTTGAATGATAACATACAATTGAAATTGCTTTTGATTACAAATGGTCTTGCAGCACAACAAAAATTGGATCTCTTCACAAAGAAGAGACCCAGTTTTGGAGTAGCTCGCAATTAGCAATTATCGTCCGCTAGGGGTCACTTGCTACGATATAACTCCTGACACAAGGATGCTAAGTTGAGTGTAATATATAGTTAAATATCGCAAGCGGCATCAAATATTATGGGTTTGAGCATTACTCCTAATTAGGAAGAAATATTGTTTTGCCAGAAAATATCAGACCCAAAACTATCGGTGTACTTTAATAAATATCTGTCTATTAAAAAAATTGTTTCATTTCTGCTTGATCTCTTCTGGAAAAGCGTTTTACTCAGCTCTTAATAACCCTCTTGATTTCAAGAAAATTTGTGAAGTACGCTAAGGGTTGGACACATATCAAAGCCTTAGTAGCTTAGTGGCAGAGCATTCGCTTAGTAAGCGAAAGGTCGACGGTTCAATCCCGTCCTAAGGCTATTTTTATTT